>Ga0209960_1000121_pt1 | contig 239141 bp, 235 predicted proteins | sample ThiBiot_500_plan_2_FD_183947 | JGI IMG/M metagenome (GOLD analysis project Ga0209960, IMG submission 183947) | Wastewater bioreactor microbial communities from Cape Town, South Africa - Thiocy_expt_500_plan (SPAdes) | ecosystem: Engineered > Bioreactor > Thiocyanate-remediating >... | reverse complement strand
AAATTTTGTTTACGCTTTTCTTACCTTCAAAACAGATTTACATCTATTCCTACTGCTGTTCCTTATTTCAAATATCTTTCAGTAACACTCTCGTTACCCTTTGTTAGCATCCCGGAATCGAACCGGATATTTCCCCTTTTGCTATCTCTTTGTTAACCACCCCCCTTTCGAAGTGGAGTGCAAAGGTAATCAACCTTTATTTCTTAACCAAATGTTTTTTCATTTTTATTCTAGAAAAATCATTTGGCCAAATCCCCTCAAACTCAATACCACTCTGTCTTTCAGACAATCTTTTAAGAACTACCCGTCCCTCGAACGGAGTGCAAAGATAAGCGCTTTAATCTCACCTTTCCAAATCTTTTTTAAACTCTAATCAATATATTTATAACTAATACCTCAAGAACCAATGATAGTAAGGTTTACAAGGAAAATGAGGCCGGAAAATATCATCTCCTGGCCTCATTCTAAATGCACAAAAAGTAAAAAAGGAATGCTGACCGGCTTTCTGTAGCCTGTCAATCTGATTAATCTGATTACTGCTTGATTACTTTATGGGTATAAAGTATACCACCCTGTCCTGTCACCTGTAAATAGTAGGTACCATTTGTAAATTCCTGAAGTGGAATAAACATTTGTGGCCCGGAGCATTTGATTTTCTTCAACTGTTTGCCCATGCTATTATATATATAAATGGTCTCCTGGCTCTTTAAGCCGGTAATGGTTATATGCTCATATGCAGGATTAGGGAAAAGGGTTATTTGCTCCCGGTTGTTAAGTTCTGTAACTGATGTGGCCTGCGCATTGTACACCACATCGTACAATGCTTCTACTACCCGTTGTGTGTAATCATTATCGAGGCTATCCTGGTTACTTAATACGGCAATATAGATGTCATTTAAAGTGTCACTCATATTAGAATTGATCTGACCAATCCAGGTGCCGCCATGGCTAAATGTCCTGTTACCTCTATATTTTTCTATAAATATTCCCATGCCATAGTCTGAATTCTGATTACCAAAGCCGGAAGGCTGAAGCATAACCGTATTCAAAATTTGCCTGGAAATGATATTCCCTTCCAGCAATGCTCTCCAGAATAGCACTACATCTCCTGCTGTGGCTACTATAGCCCCGGCATCTCTGGCAATGGTATTGATATTGACGGGCAGTATTGAACCCGGATGGTTCCAGTTCATACCATTATCCAGTACATTATCTCCATTCAAATCTGTCCAGAAGGCGGCATAGGGATCTGTTACGGGTTCAAATGGCGGAAAATAGCTGTGCAGCAGCCCTGCGGGAGCATAGATACTATCGCGCAGCAATTGGTTTATGGGCCTCCCGGTAACTTGTTCTGCAATATAACCGGCAAGCAGGTAATTAGTATTGCTATACTCTATACTTGCTCCCGGGCTAAAGTATGGCGCTGGTGTCAACTGCAGGAGTTCTGCTCTTTCCCAGAATTTACCCGGATGACTATTTAAAGAGTCCATGATGATTGGATTTTCAAGGTAATCGGCAATACCGCTGGTATGATTGAGTAATTGCTTAATGGTTACAGCTCCATTAATATGGGCATAGCCGGAAACCCATGTACCAATATTATCATTGAGATCAACCTGATGATGCTCGCTTAATTTCATCAGTAGTGTGCTGATAAATGTCTTGGTATTGCTCCCGATGCCAATAAGCTGATCGGGGCTTAAAGCGGTGTGTTCCTCTGATACTCCTGCTGCGGCTGTCCATACGCCAAAATCTTTATAGGAAACTGCAACGGATAGTCCTTTGAAATGATACTGGTTATACAGCACATTAAGTGTGTCCCGGAGCCTGCCCTGAAGGCTGGTGGGCAGTTGTGCATTTGAGATCGTATAAACACAGGCAGCAACAACAAGGAGTAAAATCTTTTTCATAAAAATTATATTTATTCAAAAGTATAAAAGGAGTGCAAGCTGGCATTCTAAGCCGGGACAAAAAGGTGTTTTTACAGGACACACAGTAGTAAATACAAGGTAAGAAGGGGGTGATCTAAGTAGCCATCATTTCCAGCGCTAATAATTATTGTATCTCTGTACTGTTTTAAGGAATTGCTCAAGGCATTAAATGCTAAGCGGATTAAAACAAAAAGCGTTGCATCCCCCGGGAATGCAACGCTTTTATGATCATTATCTTCTTAATTACAACTTTACTTCTGCCATCACGGGACAATGATCGCTGTGTTTAGCATCCGGCAAAATAGCTGCTGCTGTAACTTTATCTTTAAGGTCTGCGGTAACGCTTATATAGTCGATGCGCCAGCCTTTGTTATTGGCCCTTGCATTGGCACGGTAGCTCCACCAGCTATATTGATCGGCGAGATCGGGATAGAACAGGCGGAAGGTATCTACCAGGTTGTTTTCAAACCATTTGTCCATCCAGGCCCTTTCTTCGGGCAGGAAGCCTGAGCTGTTTTTATTGCTCACGGGGTTATGGATATCGATAGGTTTATGGCAGATGTTATAGTCGCCGCAGATGATTATGGAACGACCGGCTGCTTTTAATTCGTTGATGTATTCAAAGAACTCGTCCAGCCATTGGTATTTATAGGTCTGGCGCTCATCGCCGCTTGTGCCACTGGGAAAGTAGGCGGAGATCAGGGTGGTATTCCCGAAATCTGCACTGAGTACGCGCCCTTCTAAATTGCTTTGCTCGTAGTTATTGCCAAAACGAACTTCGTCTGGCTTGATCCTGGTGAAAATAGCTACGCCACTGTATCCTTTTTTTTGTGCCGGGTACCAGAAGGTCTCGTAGCCCAGGTCCTCAAACTGTTTATAGTCTACGTTTTCTTTATGTGCTTTTATTTCCTGGAAGCAGATCACATCAGGGCTTTCTGTGCTTAACCATTCTACCAGGCCTTTAGTCATGGCGCTCCTCAGGCCATTCACATTGTAGGATATAATCTTCATTGCTCTTGCGTTGATTTAAAAACTTCTTATTTATTATTGGTCAATGCACCATCTTTAAGCACGGGCACAACGGGATGCAGATCTACGGTGGTGCAGTATTCCAGGTCTTTGATCAATCCATAGCCTGCCAGCCTGTGGTAATGGGAACCTACTTTCAGGTATTCCAATAAACTCTCTTTGGTCAATGCGTTTTCGTACATGGAAAGGGCGATGTGGGCACTGTCGCAACTGATCTCAAAATGGTCTTTTACTTTGCTGACCACTGCTCCGGCAAACAGGTTATCTTCCATATTGGGCCTGTCTTTCCAGGAGGCGCAGCCCAGCAGCACGTCTTTGCCCTGCGCTACCAGGTAGCTGCATACTGCACTGAGGTTGAGGAAGGAGCCTATAATGATCTTATCGGCATCTTTGACCATGTGCAGCAAGCGGGTGCCGTTGGTGGTGGTGAGGTTGAGGGTTTTACCTTTTATAAAGTCTATGGGATATTCCAGGGGGGAGTTTCCATATTGCAGGCCCGGGGCTACCCGGCCATTGCGTTCCCCGGCGGTGATACTGCCTGTATACTGCTTTCCCAGTGCGATACACTCTTCTACAGAGGCCACAGGAATCACTTTTTCCGCACCGTTAGCTAAGGCGGCTGTGATGGTTGAGGTTGCTCTGAAAATATCAATAATTACGACTACTTTATCTTTTGTATCGTATAGGTGCAACAAAGAGGGCGAGAAGCACACCTCAAGATTTCTTTTTTCTGCCATTCAATTCTCTAAAAATAATGGAAACTAATTTTTCGCAAACTTAACAACTCTTTGTTTACCTACAGCATCTTGTACCTGTAAAATATACATTCCTTCTGAAAGGGAGGAGATATCTACGGTGGAGGTGTATTTCATGGTCAATACTGTCCTGCCGGAAAGGTCGATAACAGAAAGTTTTGTAAAGGGTATTTTCTCCTGGTTATTTATATATAGGAGGTGGTTTGCAGGATTAGGGTAAACGGTTACTGCTTCTTTTTTTGCCGTATTTACCAGGCTTAGGCCTTTGGGCTCTGAGCGCAGGAAGAATTGCCAGGTCTCTACGGCCAGGTCAAACTCGTTTTGCGTGGTACCGAAGTTGTACCAGGTATGCATCCCGTTTTCAATTTTAAAGTACTCTACTCTTTTATCCCCGGTAAAGGTATAATGGGTGATATAGTTGGCAGCGCTTTGGTTACCTATAATGGCTGTAGCGCCTACATTACCGGCATTGTTCTGCATACGCCAGTAGCTCACCAGGCTGTCTACAGAAAGTCCTACGGGAGCGCTCAGGCCCATCATGTAGAAGTTACCGTTTATATCTACCACGTTATCGGTGGTGCCGTGAAAATGGGCCACGGGAACTTTAATATTGGAGCATTGGGTTAAGGTAAGTGCTTTGGTACCGGAATGGGAAGCGGCTGCGCGGAACAGGCCCGGCTGCTCGCAGAGCATTCTCTGGGTCATAAAGCCGCCGTTGGAGAAGCCGCATATAAATATACGTGCTTCGTCTACATTATAATTGGCTTTAATGGTATCTACGAGTGCTTTAAGGAAGCCTACGTCATCAACTCCGGGATTTAATTCTATATCGCCAAGGGGTGTACCGGTGACTTTGATGCCTGAATTCCAGGCCGGTCCCATGGCCCCGATTACGGGGTGGGTAAATGCTAAAGCCTCTGGTGATACAAGCAGTAGCTCTGTGGTATCTGCTATTGCCTTGAAGCTGGTCATATCTACATCGTTCATAGAGCCTCCGAGGCCATGCAGCATGATAACGACTGCCATATCCTGCTGGGCAGAGGCGGCATGATAGGTTTTATACTCGCGATTGGCTCCCCCGAACTGGAAGGCTCCCTGTTGCCAGTTTTGTGCCTGCAGGCTGGAAAAGGAGGCCAGGGCAAGGGATAGACAAAGGATAAATTGACGCATGGTAATTATTTGAACGCTAAAGATACAATTATATAAGTGCCTGTTTAATATTGAGGCATATTTTTCAGATGGCTTTTTTTTATATTCCTCAGAAGGGCTTGTGTATGCTAGCAGGAGTAATGCAAAACCTATAAGGTTTTTGAAACCTTATAGGTTTTACCGTTCAGATGGCTTTGTCTCCTTTTTTTCAGAAGGGCTTGTGTGCTAGCAGGAGTAACACAAAACCTATAAGGTTTTTGAAATCTTATAGGTTTAACCGTTCAGATCCCTTTGTCTCCTTTTTTTCAGAAGCAGGTGCTAGCAGGAGTATTGCATGGAAAGGCAGGGAATATACCACGTAGTGCATGGAAAACATGGGTTAAGGCTGGGCTAAGCAGCAGGGTAACACAAAACCTATAAGGTTTTTGAAACCTTATAGGTTTTGAATTCTTAGACAAAAAAGCATCCCTTTAAACTCTTGTTCAAAGGGATGCTTTTCTTAACTATTATCTTTTCAGTATTACTTACATCATACCTACACTTCTTTGCACAAAAGCGGTAAGGGCTTCTCCTTTCAACATTCCTTGTGATAAAAGGGCCAGGTCAAAGGCCTGGCGGCTCAGTTGCTCTTTCTCTTGCTCATCTTCTGTAGCGGCAATCTTCTGGATCAATTTATTATTACTGTTTACAGATACTTTATAGTTATCCGGCAGGCTGCCATAAAAATTCATCATACCGCCACCCATCTTCGACATATCTTTCATCCGGCGCATAAATTCATCCATCGTTATGGTCACCGGCATTTCTTCGGGGTTCATAGCCGTCACTTCCACATTCATGGTGCTGTTATTGATCGTTTTCTCAAACAGGGCTTTTACCAGGTTTTGCTGATCCTCAGACAGCACACTTTCATACTCGTGGTCTTTCTCGATGAGCTTGTTCATCACATCGGCATCTACACGCTTCAGCTTGGTTTTTTCCAGCTTATTTTCCAGCAGGGAGATGAAGTGGGTGTCTAAAGGCCCGTCCAGTTGCAATACGTCATAGTCCTGCTTGGCAGCGTTTTGGATATAGCTGTTCTGGATGGCAGGATTATCGCTGTATAGGTAAACGACATCGCTGCTTTTATCGGTCTGCAAAGGGCTTACTTTGGCCGCATACTCGGGTAATGTGAAGTATTGCTTCGCTACGTTTTCAAGCAGGGCAAAGTCTTTGGCTTTATCGTAAAACTTATCTTCTGAGATCATCCCGTACTTCACAAAGAGGCCGATGTCTTTCCATTTTTCTTCGTAGGACTTGCGGTCTGTCTTGAACATCTCGCCCAACTTCTCTGCTACTTTCTTGGTGATATAGCTGTTGATCTTTTTCACATTACCATCTGCCTGCAGGAAGCTGCGGGAAACGTTCAGCGGAATGTCGGGGCTGTCGATCACGCCATGGAGCAGCATGAGGAACTCGGGAACGATGTCTTTCACCTCATCGGTAATAAATACCTGGCGGCTGAACAGTTTGATCTTGTTGCGCTGCAGTTCCAGTTCATTTTTCACCTTAGGGAAATACAATACACCGGTAAGGTTAAAGGGATAATCTACATTGAGGTGGATCCAGAATAAAGGATCTTCTGAGAAGGGGTACAGTTCTTTATAGAAGTCCAGGTAGTCCTGGTCTTTTAACTCAGAGGGGGCCTTGGTCCAGATCGGTCTTGTATTGTTGATCTTATTGGGCACCTCCACTTCTTTATATTTAGGGTTGCCTTCCTCGTCCAGGCCATCTTCAACATGCTCTGTCTTCATCCCAAACTGGATGGGTACCGGCAGGAACTGGCAATATTTTTTCAGGATGGTTTCTATACGGGCTTCTTCCAGGAATTCTGCAGATTCTTCATTCACATACAGGGTGATGGTAGTGCCTCTTTCTGTACGGGTACCTTCGGAGATCTCGAAGCTGGTGCTGCCATCGCACTCCCAGCGGGCAGGGCTAGCGCCCTCCTGGTAAGACAGGGTATCAATCACTACTTTATCTGCCACCATAAAGGCGGAGTAGAAGCCCAGGCCGAACTTACCAATGATCTCATTGGCATCTTTGGCATCTTTGAACTTTTCCACGAACTCTGTGGCCCCGGAAAAGGCTACCTGGTTGATGTATTTTTTGATCTCTTCGGCGGTCATACCGATACCGGAGTCGGAAATGGTAATGGTTTTCGCTTCTTTATCTACGCTCACCTGCACATCAGGTGTACCGATCTCTCCTTTTACTTCGCCCAGAGAAGATAAGCGCTTTAATTTCTGAACCGCATCTACGGCATTGGAAACCAGCTCGCGTAAAAAAATCTCGTTGTCTGAATATAAAAACTTCTTAATAATCGGGAAAATATTCTCCGTATGAATTGAAATGGTACCTTTTTCCTGTATCATAAATAGTATTTGTTTTGTCCTTAAATCTTATCAAAAAATATTCCTAACTGTTTTTTTTGAATGAATGACAGGCCGGAGGCTTAAAACTGTCAGCCTGTCAAGCGGTGCCATACTTATTGTCAGCCGACAAGGCAAAAGGCTGCGGGAGGTATTCACTTTTGGTTACCATCATATTTAGCCTGTTTAACGTATCTTTGAGCCTCCGCTGAAAAAGCTCATTGTAACAAAGAATGACTTTATTAAAGAAAATACTTAAATGGTTTTTAATTGTAGCTGCTGCTCTGACTATTTTACTCGCAGTATCAGTACTCTACATCTATAATATTTCTGATGCTCAACCCCCTCAGATAGCCCGTGAAGCAGAGCGCGAACCTGCTGAGGTAGCGGTGACAGATACGCTGCATACGCTGGGCGACAACTGGATCTCTAAGAATGAATATGGATTGTATGAAATGTACATCAGTGGTGCTCCTTATGAGCGCGGACGCAAAGCGGGCAAATTGAGCCAATCGCTGATCCAATCCCAGGAAATCGCTTTTACCGACCAGATCAGGACCATGATCCCCTCTTCCAAATACCTGAAATTCCTGAAATATGTGATCGGTTTTGTGAACCGTGACCTCTCAGATCATGTGACGGAGGAGTATAAGGAAGAGATATACGGGATCTCCAAATCGGCATCGGCAGATAGCTTTCAATGGGTAGGCACCAATTACTCACGTATGCTCAACTACCATGCCGCGCATGATGTAGGCCATGCGCTGCAGAATATGATGCTGGTGGGCTGTACTTCATTCGGTGCCTGGGGCGATCAGACGGCAGATGGCAGCCTGATCCTTGGCCGTAACTTTGACTTCTGGGTAGGTGATGGCTTTGCGGCCAATAAAATAGTAGAATTTGTAGCGCCTACCACGGGCCATAATTTTGCCTACATCACCTGGGGCGGCTTCACGGGTGTGGTATCGGGCATGAATGACAAGGGCCTCACGGTCACCATCAATGCCGCTCCTTCTGAAATACCCTGGGGCGCTGCCACCCCGGTATCGCTGGTAGCGAGAGAGATCCTTCAATATGCACAAAACATACAGGAGGCTATAAAAATTGCGGAATCCCGTGAAATGTTTGTCAGTGAAAGCTTCCTGGTAGGCTCGGCACAGGACAAAAAAGCCATTCTGATTGAAAAGACACCTAATAAAATGGATATCGTTTATCCATCCGGCAATGTGATCACCAGTACCAATCACTTCCAGGGTATAGAGCTGGGCGCGCTCTCCCGGAACATGGAAGCAAAAGAGAAAAGCGCCTCTGTTTACCGGCAAAAACGCCTGGAGCAACTCATGCAGGAGTATACGCCTTTAGACCCGGTACGGGTAGCTACGGTCTTAAGGGACCAGCATGGCCTTAACTATACAGACATAGGCCTGGGGAATGAAAAAGCGGTCAACCAGTTGATTGCACATCATTCCATCATCATGCAGCCGGACAGTCTCCGGTTCTGGGTGAGCAGTAATCCCTGGCAGCTGGGGGCTTATGTATGCTACGACCTTAAAAAAGTATTTACAGATCATGCGCTACCTTCCAAAGGCAGTATTGCTCACAATGACCTGAACATTCCTGCCGATACCTTCCTGAACAGTACTGCCTATGCCGGGTTTCAATATTTCAGGTATGTAAAGAACCACTTTATGTATGATTATAACCATACATTCACCTTCAATACAGACAGTTTTATGTTTTCTAATCCTGTTTACTATGATACCTACAGGATACTGGGCGACTACTACAGCCACCAAAACAATAAGATAAAAGCGGAAGAAATGTACCAGCTGGCATTGAAAAAAGAGATTGCTACGGAGCATGAGCGGGAGTCCATCATCAAAAAGCTGAAGAAAATCAAACCCTGATACGCTGACCTTTATTTTTATGGTACTTTTACAGCTGTTTAAACCTAATTTCAAATAAAAACCAATGGGTATTGTAAGGAAGCAGAGTATACTCTCCCTGATATCAATCTATTCGGGCTTTGCTATCGGTGCTTTGAACCAGTACCTTTATATACACTTTCTCAGCCAGGAGCAGTATGGCTTAACTACTTTATTAAGAGAGATCTTCCTGGCGCTGAGTACGTTTGCTAATTTAGGCACGGTACTGACCTTTCACCGGTTCTATCCCATGTACCAGCACTTCCTGGGGAAGAAAAGGAATGACTTACCCTTTATTGTAATAGGTGCTTCTATCATCGGCCTGACCCTGGTAGTGGCTTCCCTCTTTATTTTCAAAGACCTGATCATAAGAAAGTTCAGCGAGAACTCCCCTCTTTTTGTCGAATGGTTCTACCTGCTGGTACCGCTTACGGTAACCTTCCTGTGTATGCTGCTGTTTGAGGCTTTTGCCTTTATGCTCAAGCGTACGGTGGGGGCCAACCTGATCAAAGAGACCGGGTTCAGGCTGTTCCAGTCGGCGATCATTATGCTGTATTGTTTTAAATGGATCAGTATTGATACCTTTTTCATCCTGTTTTCACTGATGTATGTGCCTTCGGTGATCATAATGGGGGCAATGGTCTTTACCAAAAACGGGATACAGATCAATTATAAGATATCGGGGCTTACCAAAAGAATTTACAAATCTATAGCCAGCTATACGGCTTTCCATTTTAGCGGGGTGGCTATTGCCGTCTTGCCTATTGCCATTAATATGTCTATTATTACCAGTATCAGTAAGAATGGTCTTATTGATACGGCCGTGTATGGACTGGCACGCTTTTTTGTATCCATCATTGAAGCGCCCTTAAGGAGTATGCTGGGGATCAATATAGCCACAGTATCAGAGGCCACTCACCAAAAGGACAAGGAAAAAATAAGCAGGATCTATAAAAAGACTTCGATTACATTATTCATTACGGGGCTTGCCTTGTTTATCCTCATCGCTACCAATATAGACCTTGTCAACGCTACCCTTTTCAATAAAAACGGTAAGGATTACAGTATGCTGGGCGCTATCTTTTTCATCATAGGACTGGCTAAGGTATTTGAACTGTCCATGGGGTTGAATAATGTGATCCTTTACATGTCCAAATACTGGAAAGTAGAGTTTTATATTACCTCAAGCGTTATTTTACTCAACATCCCCGTGAGCTACCTGCTCACCAAACACTGGGGGGTGATGGGCACCGCCTGCAGTGATGCTATAATGCTCAGCTTGTTTTGCCTGCTGCGGTTTTATTTTGTCAAGCGCCTGATCGGTATCCAGCCCTACACTTCCAAGACGCTTGGTATGTTGCTTATCGGTATTGCTTGTTTTATCATCACGGCTATGGTCCCTTCTTCTTTCCCGGTCATCATAAGCCTGGCCTTAAAAGCTACGGTATTTATGCTGCTGTATTTTACGGCTATATGGTTCTATAATCCGTCTGAAGACATGAAAGATATCCTGACAAAAATGTTTCAAAAGATCTTAAAAAAGTAAAATCCCCATGTCCCTCTATTCTCTATTTACGGTAAAGCGATATATTGAACAATTGATGATGAGTCCTTTTATTATCCTGGGACATATCATCGGGCTGTTCAGGCCCAAAAGCGATTTTGACGTTTTCTTTTTCATCCCCAACTATGGAGTGGGCGGAGCAGAGTATGTAAATGCCAAGATCCTGGAAGTGATCCGGGAAAATAAAAAAACCAAGCTTATCTTTACGAAGAAGTCTTATGCAACAACGGCTTTGCACCTTTTTGAACATCCCAATGTTACTATTGAAGATATTTCAAAATATGGCGACAATAAATACCTGTACTTTATCAACATCATGTACCGGGGTATTATGGCTTCGGAAATACTGAAACAAAAGAAACGGCCTGTTGTTTTTATCGGGCAATGTAACTTTGGGTACAAGCTCACGCCACATCTTTACCGGAAATGCCATATCATAGAACTGATCCATGTATTCGGCATAGAATTTTCCAGGGTCTGGATGCCTTTTACTTCTTTTCTTGACACCCGCATAGGTATTGCTTACAATGTCATCGACCAGATCAATGATTACCAGAGAAAGATCGGTGTACCGGAAAAATATATCCGGTTTGAGAAACTGAACCTGTATGTAGATATGCCGGAAAGGTATAAAAAAGCAGAACGGCAAGACGGCCTGCTGAGGGTCTACTATGCCGGCAGAAATGCCCCGGAAAAAAGAGTACATCTTTTATATGAGATTGCAAGGCGAATCAGCAAAGAACAGGTTCCCATCCACTTTACCTTTGTAGGAGACCTTAAGCATGATGCTCCTGCTGATGCAGATAGTTTTGCTGCCTTCCCGGGCACCATTACAGCAGGGAACGATATGTATGAATTTGTAACGACCAATGATGTGGTATTGCTCACCTCCAGGAAGGAAGGACTACCGATCATGATCCTGGAAGCCATCAAACTGGGCATTGTTCCCGTAAGCACGCCAGAAGCAGATATCCCGGTCTATATCAATGAATCTAACGGCTACCTGCTGGACGACAGTTCTGAGGAAAGTATTGTGCGCTCTGCCGTACATGCGCTCAAAGAGCTTGCGGCCAATAAGGAATTGTACCAGAGGAAATCTGCTGCTGCCAAAGCCACATACCACAGTAATTTCGGCAAGCAAATATTCGATGACAAGATCAGGGAATTATTTACCCTAAAATAAGGCCTTCTTTATTCAATCTTAAACAATCAATGTATGTTCAGTAAAGAACAGGAAATAAATTTCAATACCCTTTCTGCTCAGTTTTTAAAGCAGGAAAGTATCAGCAGCCCGGAACTTAATGCTTTAAAAGACCTGATCAATTACCTGGACTGGCGCTATTATGTACAGGACGATCCTGTGCTGGCCGACCAGGAATATGATCACCTGTTCAGGCTCTTAAAAGCAGCCGAGGAGGCTCACCCGGAACTGGTCAGTGCAGACTCTCCTACCCAAAGGGTAGCTAAAGGGTTAAATGCAGCTTTTACAACAGTGGCACACCTGGTGCCCATGCTCAGCCTGGAAAACTCCTACAATGCAGCAGACCTGCTGGAATGGGACCGCAAGTGCAAAGCCTTTGCCGGTAAAGAAAATATTACTTATACCGTTGAGCCCAAATATGATGGTGCCGGCATCTCGCTCTACTATGAAAATGACCAATTGCAAAGAGCGGCTACCCGTGGCGATGGGGTATACGGGGATGACATCACCACTAATGCACGCCAGATCAAGTCTATACCGCTTACCGCAAATCTTTCGGGAAAAGGGGTACAGAGTATGGAGATCCGGGGGGAAGTAATCATTAAGAAAAACGTATTTGCAGCCATCAATGAAAAAAGGCTTGCCGCAGGGCTTTCCATATTGGCCAATCCGCGCAATGCGGCTTCCGGTACTTTAAGGATCCTGGACCCTGCCGAAGTAGCCAAAAGAGGACTGCATGCCGTGCTGTACAATATCAGCTACCATACCAATCAGCAGCAGGAAGATAATGAAGTGTTGCAATCCCATTATGCCACGCTTCAATGGCTGGACCAGATGGGCTTTGCCACTCCGGTTAAAGATATGCTCAGAACCGATTCTATTGAAGCCGTCATCGCCCACTGTGCCGCTTTTGAGGCTAACAGGGACGAGTTACCCTTCGAGATAGACGGGATGGTGGTAAAAGTAGACCTGCTGGCCGACCAGGAGACCATGGGACAGACCTCTCATCACCCGCGCTGGGCAATGGCCTATAAATTCAAGGCCCGGCAGGCGACCAGCAAACTAGAGAAAGTAGAGTTCCAGGTAGGCCGTACCGGCAACATAGGTCCGGTAGCCAAAATAGCCCCGGTGCATATCGGGGGCGTTACCGTAGGTTCCGTCTCTCTGTTTAACGAAGACGTGATCCGGGAAAAAGACCTGATGATCGGCGATACGGTCCTGGTAGAGCGTGCAGGCGATGTGATCCCTTACATCGTAAAATCGCTGCCGGAACTGAGGGACGGTAGTGAAACCCCGATCATCTTCCCGAGACAATGCCCGGTATGTGCAGACGAACTGGTGAAGACAGAAGGAGAAGTGGCCTGGCGCTGTATCAATATCAATTGCAGTGCGCAGGTGGTGGAAAGGCTGATCCATTTTGCCAGTAAAGATGCTATGGACATCCGCAACCTGGGCGATGCCAATATCAAACGTTTCTTTGAAAGCGGCCTTATCAAAGGCGTACAGGATATATATAAGCTGGACTTTGAGGCCATAGGACAGTTGAATAAATTTGGCGCAAAATCGGTAGATAACTTAAAAGCGGCTATTGAACACAGTAAGCAGCAGCCGGTGCATCGGTTGATCTACGGATTAGGCATCCGCTACGTGGGTGAGACCACCGCCAAGACACTGGCCAAAGCCATAGGCGACGTAAGGGAGCTGAAAGACTGGAATGAAGAGCGCTTGTGCAGCCTGGAAGATATAGGGCCTAAAGTAGCTCAATCTTTAGTCCAGTTTTTCTCCAATGAAGACAACATTCACTTGCTGGAGGAACTAGACTTGCTGGGCCTGAACCTCAAGAATACGCAGCATAATAATGATGCAGATCATGAGGGAGCTTTTTCCGGGAAAACGTTTTTATTTACCGGCTCCTTAAGCCAGTTCAAAAGAAGCGATGCCGAAGAGCAAGTAGAAGCGCTTGGCGGAAAAATATTGAGCGGGGTCAGCAGCAAGCTGAACTACCTGGTCGTAGGCATGGATGCAGGCTCCAAACTGGAAAAAGCAAAGAAGCTGAGCAACATCAATATTTTAAACGAGGAAGGTTTTTTAAAGCTGCTTCTTGATAGTGGGATAAGCTTATAAAATGCAGTCATTCTGATTTTTATAAACGTTTAGTTAATCTTTATTCCTCATATATTTTGTCGTTTTATTAACTCAAAATTAAACTACATTTGTGAGGCTTTGTGTCGTTACAGGATGACGATGCAACAGTGTTACATTTTATGAATTATTAATATTTGAACATGTTCGAATTTATGAAGACCAAAATTTTGATACCTTCTGTGATCTGTGGAGCCTTACTGGCTTTCTTTTCATTTAGATATATCAACTCTTATGCACAACCCCAGGGCCAGAATGCCATTATACAACAAACGGTAATGGCATTGATGCAGGAAGCACACTACTCTCCTCAGGAGATCAATGATGCCTTTTCCAAGAAAGTATTTGACAAAGTGATGGAAAGCCTGGATTATGATAAGCGCTTTCTTAACCAGCAGGATTATGACCAGTTAAAAAAGCATCAAAACGATATTGATGACCAGATCAAAGCAGGCAGAACTGATTTTTTCCAGGACTTAAATAATGTTTTTGTAAAAAGAGTAGCAGAAGCAGAGCAATACTACAAGCCTATCCTGGCCAGGCCTTTCAATTTTGAATTGAATGATGAGATCCAGCTGGATGGCAAGAAGCTGAGCTATGCCAAAAACACGGATGGCGTAAAGGAAAGATGGAACACTGTGCTGAAATACAGGGCGCTGATGAAATTCATCGATCTTAAAAAAGCGGAAGATAAAAAAGCAAAAGACTCTGTACGCTATGTAGCCAAAACAGATGCTGTTTTAGAAAAAGAGGCCCGCGAGTCGGTACAAAAAATGCAGGAGCGCTACTTCAAGCGTTTGAATAAAATGAATGAGAACGACCGCTTCTCTATTTATATGAATGCGATCACCAGTGCAGAAGATCCGCACTCAGACTTTCTTCCTCCTGAAGACCGCAAGCGTTTTGAAGAAATGATGTCGGGTAACTTCATTGGTATCGGTGCACAATTGCAGGTTACTGACGAAGGACAGACAAAAGTGGTGATGATCATCACCGGTAGCCCGAGCTGGCAGCAAGGCCAATTGAAAGTGAACGATATTATCGAAAAAGTTGAAGATGCAGCAAGCGGTAAAGCACCGGTAGATATTGAAGGCTATGAGATTGATGATGTCGTTAAACTGATCCGTGGTAAAGAAGGTACGGTAGTCAACCTGCATGTGAAGCATGAAGATGGTACGCGCCAGGTGATCGGCATCACGCGCGGACGTGTGGATACCGAAGATACTTTTGCAAAATCTAATATTATTGAAAACAACGGTAAACGCATCGGCTATATCTACCTGCCGGAATTCTATACCAACTTCAACGGTGCCGGTGGCAGAACCAGTGGTGAAGATGTAAAGAAAGAGGTGATCAAGTTAAAGCAGGAAGGCGTTGACGGTATTGTACTTGACCTGAGAAATAATGGCGGAGGCTCTCTGAGCGATGTCGTAGACATGGCGGGTATCTTTATCGGTACCGGGCCTGTGGTACAGGTAAGGGGCCGGAAAAGTAATGTAAGTATCTTACCTAGCAGAGAAAAAGAAGCGATTTATAAAGGCCCGCTGGCTATTATGGTGAACGGTGGTTCTGCCTCTGCTTCCGAGATCCTTGCTGCAGCCATGCAGGACTATGGCAGAGCGGTGATCATAGGTGCACGCACCTTTGGTAAAGGTACGGTTCAGAAAGTGGTATCCCTTGATCCTTTCGTTGAGCCCAATGCAAGAAAAGCCATCATCGAAGCCTGGATGGCCGCCAAGAACGGTGATGCCAGATTTGAAGGGATTGGTTCTTTAAAACTGACCATTCAGAAATTTTACAGAGTAGACGGTGGTTCTACCCAGTTAAAAGGCGTTACCCCGGATATCTTGTTACCGGATGCTTATGAATTACTGGAAGAGTTTGGTGAAAGAAAAAATCCTGCGGCTTTACCCTGGGATAAAATCAAAGCGGCAGACTATATGAACATGAACGCTATACCGGAACTGGCCCGTCTGAATAATGACAGCAAGCAACGTATCGCTACTAATGAAACCTTTGTACTGGCGCGCCAAATGGCTACCCGCCTGAAAGAGCAACAGGAAAACAACATTTATCCTTTGAATGTAGCTAAGATGAAAAAGAAACTGGAAGAGGGTGAAGCTATTGCTAAAAAACTGGAGCAAATTGACAGTGCAAAAACAAAACTCCAGGTAGTGAACCTGAAAGATGATGTGGCCCGGGTGAATATAGACAGCGCATCTGTTGAAAAGAATAAAAAATGGATCGATGGTCTTAAGAAAGATGCTTACTTAAATGAGACGGTAAACGTCCTGAATGAATGGATCAAAGTAGTTGCGATCAAAAGCAAGGACTAAACAATATTCCTCATAAAAAAAGGTTCGCCAATGGCGAACCTTTTTTGTTACTTAAAAAACCTTATGTTAATTTGGATTCGCCCTCTTACTCTACTTCTTTTACCGCTGCTGATTGCGGCTGAACCGTCTTTATCTCTGCGGTTTTCTTTTTGGGCATAAACCTGTTCTCAAAATATTTCTTGGAAAGTGCGGCAACCGTAATGGTCAGCAGGAATACCAGGATGTAAAAAACGATACTTCCCAGGAGCGGCAGGCTATTCAGGAAAGGCATTTTCTTTACCACCACCAGCACCACACCAATGACCAGCATATGGTACATATAGATGCCATAAGACAATTCCCCCAACCAGTTTAATAGTTTCGAATTAGAAAACTTACTTTCCTTATAGCCAATAGAGACCAGGATAATGACATAAATGAATGTAAGATCCAAAACCGGCCTGCTGAAAAAATGAGGATGAAAAACAGACCAATACTCATTTTCGAAAAACATAAAGCTCCCCAGCAATGCCAGGACTATTACCCGGCCTACTGGTCCGAAAAGAGGCATCTCCTTCACCGGCCGGGCAGCTTTATAAAGAAATAAAGCGCCCAGACCGCCTACTGCCATAGACTCCACAGCGAAAGTATTAACGATTTCCCGGAAGAGGCCCATGTCTTCAAACACATAATTGGCCAGCGCATTCAGGATATACTTAAGTACCAAAACACCTGCAAGCAGTTTAAATATATGTTGCTTAAACAGCTTGATCAAAGGTGCCCACATCAGGTAAAACCATTCTTCTACGCCTATGGACCAGAGCGGCTCCAGCAGATGGTGGCCCCAGTAATACGTGACCAGGCTGGGCATAAAGAACACAAAATACATCCAGGTGTCCTTAAACGTATAAGGCACTTCATAATCTACATTAAACTGCTGCACCAGGAAGGGAATAAGCAGCGTGCCCAGGAAGACCAAAAGGAAGTATAGCGGCCAGATCCGGACAATTCTCCTGAAGTAAAACTTGCGCACGGCAATGGTATTGCTGACCTTTATCTCTTTAAGCATTAAATAGGTGATGAGGAATCCGCTCAGCACAAAAAAGAACTCTACCGCTACGCCACCCAGGTTGAAGAGGGCCAGGTTTTTATAATTAACCGTATTGAGCTTTATGCGCAATGCCTCGCCATGATGCAAAACCACTAAGCTCGCCGCAATAAACCTCAGGGCATTCAGACCTTTAAAATATCCTATGTCTTTATATAACATTGTCCAGACCAAAAAGAAACAAAAATATCATTAAAAAATCAAACCTGTTTCTTTACCCTATGTTTAGTAAAAAACTATTTTATAATGCATACTTAGCCTGAAATAGGCCTGGCCCCGGATTTATATTTACAGACAATATCTGTATCTTAGCAATCCAAAACAAGCAGGATTTAAATTCAATGAGAAAGGTTACTATTTTAGGAGCAGGTCTGGTAGGATCGGTTTTATCCATATTATTAAGAAAAAGAGGTTACGAGGTAGATATTTATGAAAGAAGGGCTGACCTGAGAACAGCGGCTATAGGCGCAGGTCGCTCGATCAATCTTGCGATGAGCACCAGGGGCTGGAAAGCCCTGGAACTGGCAGGCTTAAGGGCAGAGATCGAAAAGATCGCCATCCCTATGCCCGGCCGCTTCCTGCACCAGGAAGATGGCACATCTGCCTTCCAGGCTTATGGCAAAAACGGGGAAGCCATCTATTCTGTGAGCAGGGGCGAACTCAATAAAAAACTCATGGACCTCGCAGAACAAAATGGCGTACGTATCCACTTTAACCAGGCTTGTACCAAAGTAGACATTCCTCAAAACACCATTGAACTGAAAGCAGAAGATGGCAGTACCCAATCCATAAAATGCGATCTCCTGTTTGGTGCCGACGGCGCTTTCTCTGCCCTGCGCACCCATATGTCCTACCAGGACAGGACTGATTTCCAGCAATTCTATATCAACAGCGGCTACAAAGAATTATGTATCCCGCCAGATGCAGCCGGCAATTTCCAGATGGAGAAAAATGCCCTGCACATATGGCCGCGTCACAATTATATGATGATCGGTCTGCCCAACAATGACGGCAGCTTCACCTGTACCCTGTTCTTTCCATTTGAAGGCAGCCCTTCTTTTGACAGCGTAAAAACGAAGGAAGAAGTGATGGCATTTTTCAAAGAACAGTTCCCGGATGCAGTGCCGCTGATGCCGACCCTTTTAGAAGATTACACCCAGAACCCGGTGTCTTCTTTAATTACTACCAAAATTTATCCCTGGTCCCATAAAGACCAGTCCTGCCTCATCGGGGATGCGGCCCATGCCATCGTTCCCTTTTACGGACAGGGCATGAATGCAGGCTTTGAAGACTGCTCTGTGCTGGATGAACTGATGGAGCAATACGGAACAGACTGGGCTACCATTCTCCCCGAATTCCAGAAATCCCGTAAACCCAATGCCGATGCGGTTGCCGAGCTGGCTTTAAAGAACTTTATTGAAATGCGGGATAAAGTAGCTGATCCTAAATTTTTAGAAAGAAAGAAAATAGAGAAAGACCTGGGCGTACGCTATGCCGGGGTCTTCAACTCGGTCTATGAAATGGTCAGCTTCAGCCATACCCCATATGCCTATGCTATGGGCGCTATGGAGGCCCAGGACTGGCTGTTGCAGGAGATCATGCAGCAGGGCGACTATTTCAGCAATATTGAAACTGCAGCTTTCAAAACTACCTTAGATGAGCTGCTGGCAGCCTATGCCGCCAGGGTGAAAGAACTATAAAAAACGAACATAAATTTATGAAGCACGCATACGTATTTCCCGGACAGGGAGCACAATTCCCGGGAATGGGAAAAAATCTTTTCGAAGCGAACGAAAAAGCGCAAGAATTATTCCTGCAGGCAGATGCCACATTAGGATTCAGCATCTCCGACATTATGTTTAAGGGATCAGATGAAGAGCTGAAACAAACGAAAGTGACCCAACCTGCAGTGTTCCTGCACTCCGTGATAGCTTTCTTATCTACTCCGGGCCTTAAGCCGGAAATGGTTGCCGGGCACTCCCTGGGAGAATTCTCGGCACTGGTAGCCAGTGGCGCTTTAAATTTTACAGACGGCCTTATGCTGGTGTATAAAAGAGCGATGGCCATGCAAAAGGCTTGTGAGATGAACCCATCCACCATGGCTGCGGTACTGGGCATGGAAGATGCCAGAGTAGAAGAGATCGTTGCAGGCATTACCAATGAAGTGGTAGTAGCGGCTAACTACAACTGCCCGGGACAATTGGTCATCTCTGGTTCTATGAAAGGAGTAGAGCAGGCTTGTGAAGCCCTGAAAGCGGCAGGTGCGAAACGTGCCTTAGTATTGCCTGTTGGCGGCGCGTTCCACTCCCCTTTGATGCAACCGGCACAGGAAGAGTTAAAAGAAGCGATCGAACTTACTGAGTTCAATACTGCACTCTGCCCGGTATACCAGAATGTAGATGCAAAGCCCTACACAGACCCGGCACAGATCAAACAAAACCTGATCAACCAATTGACTGCCCCAGTACGCTGGACGCAAACGGTACAGAATATGATCGCTGACGGTGCACATCATTTCACAGAAGTAGGACCGGGCAACGTATTGCAAGGTCTTGTGAAGAAAATAAATAAAGAGATGCAGACAGACAGCATCAATTAAGTATTATTCAAGTAATAAAAAATGGGTGGAAGCTAGCTTCCACCCATTTTTTATTATGTTTTTTTCGGCTCAAGTTCTGAGAGCACCTGGTAGCGGTAAATAATGATACCAATCATTGCTACGAAACCAGTAGAACCGGCAATCTCTATGCTTTCTTTAAGACTATAAGAGATTAAGCTTGCCATCATTGATGTAAAAATACAAGCACAAACATGCCTGATCCTGTACCGATAACTGCCGTATCCTTTTTCCTCTACTTTTTTTCCAAACAAATAAGCAGTAATAATGATCAATAATAAGCCCATTAAGATTCTATTCTTACTTTACATATTCTTTCATGAAAGCTTCAATGCTGGCTTTCATATGAGCGATCTGCTCTTCATTCAGGCCATGGTGACAAGCGATCAGCATACCACCGCGCATGACTTTATCTGCTTCGGTATAACCACCGGCAGCCGCTTTATGAGCTACATTTTTAAAGCCCGGTTGGCGTAAAATGTTCCCGGTGAATACGGTACGGGTCTGGATATTTCTTTTCTCCAGGAAGATCTGCAGGTCTCTGCGGATGAACGGAGCGCTTTCTCTTACCGTTACCGCAAAAGCCAGCCATCCTGTACGGGAATCCGGTAATTGCTTAGGTAAGATAAAATACTCTTCATACTGCTCGAAGAAAGCACGCATCTCTGTATAGTTACGGGTACGCTTGTCAATATTATCGTTCAGCTTGTCTACCTGGATCAGTCCGAAGGCTGCACCCAATTCTGAAGGTTCAATATTGTATCCCGGCTCTTCAAACACGAATTTTGCATCATAAGGAATACCATCTACTTCAACATTAAAGCGGTTCTCGATCGCTTCAGACTCTACAAATAAAGAAGAGCTGCGGCCCCAGCTTCTCAGCAGGCGACCCCTGTCATAAAATGCATCGGTATTCACACAGATCATTCCCCCATTACCCGCACAGTTTACAATGTGGGAACCATAGAAACTGGTGGTGCTCATATCTGTATAACGGCCGCTGGAAGCCCCGTTAATTTCGGCACCTAAAGTATCTGCACTGTCTTCCAGTACAAACAGGTTGTGCTTATCAGCGATCTCACGCAGTATTTTCCAATCCGGCAGGTTACCGATCAGGTTAGGGATCCAGAGCGCCTTTGTTTTTGGCGTGATCATTTCCTCTACCTTGGCGGCATCCAGGTTGTAAGTACCTTCTTCTACATCAATAAAAGATGGGATCCAGCCTTTTTTTACCAGGGGAGCTACGGTAGTGGAGAAGGTCAGGGCCGGTGTAATGATCTCGGAACCTGCTTCAAAATTTAATAAGTCAGCGGCAAGATATAAGGCAGAAGATCCTGAGTTTACGCCTATCCCGTACTTTTTAGCATACAGGCCAGCTACACGATCTTCAAGGGCTCTTACGTTCTTGCCCATCTGTGTGGAGGTTTTTAATACTTCTACTACAGCATCGATTTCTTCCTGTCCATGAACCGTTTTTCCATAAGGTACATGCGGATACTGATTAGCACTCATAAATAATGTGGATTTTTGAATTTACAAGACGACGAAGGTACAATTAAATTCGAATCTCTTTAGCGAAATAAAATGTTCCCTTGTTAAATTCCTAAGAATAAAATACTTCAGGGCATTCTGTATATTTGTGCCATGATTACACAGATTCCTGAGCTTATCCAGAACTATATAAATGGTCAATTTCATGCCCCTGCAAGAGGCCAGTATTTAGATAATATAAATCCTGCTACCGGCAAAGTGTACAGCCAGATCCCCAATAGCACGGTTGAGGATGTGGAACTGGCCGTAGCCGCAGCAGAACAGGCCTTCCCGGAATGGAGCAAAAGCACTCCTGAATACCGCTTCCGCATCATGAACCGGATAGCAGAACTAATCGAAGAGCACCTGGACTTCTTTGCCCTGGCAGAAACGAATGATAATGGTAAACCGCTCAGCTTAAGCACCCGGGTGGACATCCCGCGTGCCGCGGAGAACTTCCGGTTTTTTGCCGGCAGCATGATGCATTTCGCCGCAGAAAGTCATGCGATGCCGGGCAGGGCCATTAATTATACTTTACGCAAACCTATAGGCATCGTTTCCTGCATTTCGCCCTGGAACCTGCCCTTATACCTGTTCACCTGGAAGATTGCCCCGGCCCTGGCAGCAGGCAACTGTGTCATTGCTAAACCTTCCGAGGTGACCCCGATGACTGCTTACCTGCTGTGTCATATAGTCAAAGAAGCGGGCCTGCCGGATGGTGTTTTAAATATTTTACATGGTGATGGTATCCATTGTGGTGCAGCTATGGTTGAGCATAGCAAGATCAAAGCCGTATCCTTTACCGGGAGCACAAGAGCCGGGAAAGATATTGCCGTAAAATGTGCTGCGGAGCTCAAGAAGACTTCCCTGGAGCTGGGTGGTAAGAATCCTGCAATCATTTTTGAAGACTGCGACTGGGCCAAGATGATGAAAACGGTGGTACAATCTTCTTTTGCCAACCAGGGCCAAATCTGCCTTTGCGGCTCCCGGATATTGATCCAGGAATCTGTTTATGAAAAGTTCAAAACAGAATTCCTGGCAGAAGTGGCCAAATTAACGGTAGGTGATCCGCTGGAGAAGGGTTCCAAACAAGGTGCTGTGGTCAGTAAATTACATTTTGATAAAGTGATGTCCTGCATCGCAGTCGCAAAAGAGGAAGGCGGAACGATCCTGGCCGGAGGCTATGCCCTACAGCCGGAAGGCAGATGCGCAGAGGGCTATTTCATCGTCCCTACGGTAATTGAAGGCCTGGGACCGGACTGTAAAACGAATATGGAAGAGATCTTTGGCCCTGTAGTTACCCTGCAGTCTTTTAAAGATGAAGCAGAAGCACTGGAACTGGCTAATATTTCGGATTATGGCCTTGCCGCCACTATCTGGACACAGGATGTCAGCCGCTCGGTAAGACTTGCAGAGCAGGTGAACTGTGGCATTATCTGGGTGAACTGCTGGCTGTTGAGAGACCTGAGAACGCCATTCGGAGGGGTGAAAAATTCGGGTATGGGCCGGGAAGGCGGCTGGGAAGCTTTGCGCTTTTTCACCGAACCCAAAAACGTCTGTATCGAGTATTAAACGAACGCATATTGTATTAACCAAAGAATATTATACTTATAAAAATGAAATGCCGGAATCCATGGATTCCGGCATTTCATTTTTATAAGATCGCTACAGGATTAATTATAGCGCATCATAGTAAGTTTATACATCACATTAGCATCTGTAGGTACACCGCTGGCATGGATGGTAGCTTTAAGCGCATCATAGCCGCCCCTCAGGCTTGGTGGTGCATATACAATTATTTCGCCGCTCATCCCGATCATCGGGTAGGCATATCTCCAGATATAATTCTGATCGGAAAGATCAAAAGTGGTATAGCTGGCATTGTTGGCACTCTGGAAATAAGTATAGCCTGATCCGTCTGTACACTCAAAGTTGGAGTAGATATCTGAGCAAATACCCGGCTTATTGCCCGTGCCTGGCTTCACAATTCTGTAATAGAATCCCCTGTCATCATAAACCGCATTCGTGTCAATAGCTTCTACAAAAGCCTTCAGGCTGGTCAGTTCTTCTTCTGAAGGCATAGGCGCACTTAGGGGCTTACAAACATCTTTCTTAAAACACCCGCCCAGCAAAACCGAAAAGATCAGCAAGCTGATGGTACGCATAAAATATTTAAACATTTTGTCTTATTTAATTTCTTGTGTGATAGAATTTAACTTGATCTTGAAGATCAGGATCGAGCCGCCCGGTATAGAACCGTTGTCATTATTACCATAGCCTAAGGAAGGGGGCAGGTAGATAGAATATTCAGAACCCTCTTCAAATAAAGGAACGGCCATTCTGAAGCCCGGGATCAGGTCTCTTACCATCATTGTAAGATTAGTCCTGGAGTCAAATACATTACCATTGGCCAGCCTGCCCGTGTAGTCGGTTACGATCACCGCACATTGGCCCGGCTTCTTTCCCGTACCTGCGGTATGCACACGGTAGTAAAATCCGCGGCTATCGTAGGTGGCATCAATATTATTCTGTTCAATAAAGTTTCTTAAAGCGATAGAATCAGCTTCAGAAACCGTCGCAGTAGATTCTGTACAGGGTTCTACTTTGGTTTTCTTGGTACAGGCTGCAAACACAGCAGCAGTTGCCATTGCGAGGGCAATAACGGTATTACGCATAGTTTTACTTTGAAACATCTGGCAAAAGTATAAGTTTTTATTGAATTCTTCGTTTGAATTGATATATTCATAACCACATTTTAGCAAGTTATATTGTATAGGTACCTGGTTTTCTTTTGTACATTTGCTGAAATACTCATATCATAAAAAGGATGGAAACGGCAGAGTTGCAGCGCATACATACTACAGAGCTCGTAAAGAAATATGGTAAAAGAACCGTAGTCAATCATGTATCTATAGAGGTAAAACAGGGCGAGATCGTAGGCCTGCTGGGCCCTAATGGTGCCGGAAAAACCACTTCTTTCTATATGACCGTAGGTTTGGTGAAGCCGGATGAAGGCCAGGTGTTCCTGAACGATGAAGACATTACCAAGCTACCCATGTACAAAAGGGCGCAGATGGGCATCGGCTACCTCCCCCAGGAAGCCTCTATTTTCAGGAAATTATCGGTAGAAGATAATATTGCCGCTGTTTTGGAAATGACCAAACTGACGAAACAGGAGCAAAGGCTGAAAGTGGAAAGCCTGCTGGAAGAGTTCCGCCTCACCCATGTGCGTAAAAGTATGGGAGATGTATTAAGCGGCGGGGAAAGAAGGCGCACCGAAATAGCCCGGGCATTGGCCGTTAACCCGAAATTTATCCTGCTGGATGAGCCTTTTGCCGGTATTGACCCTATTGCGGTAGAAGATATACAGGGTATTGTGGCCCGGCTTAAATATAAAAACATCGGTATTTTGATTACCGATCATAATGTAAACGAAACTTTATCGATCACCGACAGGGCTTACCTGATGTTTGAAGGACGCTTGCTGAAATCGGGCACAGCAGAAGAGCTGGCCGCTGATGAAGAAGTGAGAAGGGTCTACCTCGGTAAGCATTTCGAATTGCGCCGTAAAACTTATGACCTCGAATAATTCCTCCCGGACTTAAAAAGCCAGGAAATCTTCCACCTGATACTTGATCAGCTCCTGGGTAGCCGTATGGGCAAAGCGGCTGTTCATATCCAGTTCTTCATGGATCTTTGAAAGGGGGAGCTTATTGTAATGTACATGCACCTTCAGGTAATGAAGGATATTGGAAAAATGGTCCAACCCCCTGGCGTTTCCGCCTCTTCCGGAAGCCAGCCCCACTAACAGTGCTTTCTTATTCCACCAGCACCTGCGGATATCCGTATGATCGATCATCGTCTTGAGGATGCCGGGAAAGCTCCCGTTGTATTCCGGGATAATGAAAATGAACTTATCTGAAGGGATCAGCCACCGCTCCTCTGCCTTAATCAGGTCTTCACTCCTGTAATGCACTTCAAGGTCTTTTAAGGAAAGAAAATTGGCCTCAACGCCTTTCTCTTTCAACACTTCATAATAATGTTGGGCCACTTTAAGCGTATTGCTATCATTTCGATTGGTACCGGAAATCAAGGTAATCATAGTGCAAAGATAAACGCAACACCGTCTTATGCAAAATAGTAAAGTCAAATGTATGTAATTATGAAATTTATAGACTCTGGCCCGATTGAGCAATGCTATTTGTTGTTACCTTTGCCCAATTGCTTAATTTGTAAAAATAGATAAACGCTATGCGTAAGCTTTGGTGGAAAGTACTTTGTATCCTACTCTTAACGGCAACCTTTATAATAGGCCTGCTGATGCCCGTCCCGGCATTGAATATTTTAAATGAGACGATCAGGAACCTGTTTTTCCATGTCCCCATGTGGTTTGGCATGATGCTTTTATTCGGGGTGAGTATGGTACATGCAATCAGGTATCTGAACACACAAGACCTGAAGAAGGATATCAATAGTGAGCAATACGCGAAGGTGGGTGTCCTCTTTGGCTGCCTGGGTATGGTTACCGGTATGGAATGGGCGAGGTTTACCTGGGGCGAGTTCTGGAGCAATGATCCTAAGCAACTGGCCTCTGCTATCAGCCTGCTCATCTATTTTGCTTACCTGGTGTTAAGATCAGCCGTTCCCGATTATGACAAGAAAGCCAAGATCGCGGCCGTATTCAACGTTTTTGCCTTTTTCATCATGATCCCTTTGATCATGGTATTACCAAGACTCACAGAATCTTTACATCCCGGCAACGGAGGCAATCCTGCATTCAGCGACCTGGCCCCTTCTATGCGCCCTTTATTCTATGTGGCCGTGTCCGGCTGGTTCACCCTGGGCATATGGATCGCTACCCTCGGCATCCGTTATAAACTGGTAAGCCTCAAAGATATTATCTCCGGCCCTGTAAGCGCCAAGAGCAATTTAAACAATTAATATACTCCATAAATAACTTAAAGAAAATAGTGTTGCAATGAATTTGATCAAATCCTTTTCAAAAAAAACAGTAAGCTTTTTAGCTTTGGCCCTGCTGCTTTTCCCCTTGAATTTACTGGCCCAAAACCCTCCGGCTGCAATGGCCGATAAATTTCGCTCAGATGGTAAAATTTATATTGTGATTTTGGTGATAATCACTATCTTTATTGGGATAATTATTTACCTCTTTTCACTGGAAAGAAAAATCAAACGCCTGGAAAGAGAGCAGAATAAATAAAAGAATCTTTAACCAATACAACAAAATAGTTTTATGTCATCAACCAACCAAGCGTATAGCTTTTTTCAAGGAGTTGAGCGCAACTTTGATAAGGCTGCCAAATTTACAAGATTTGAAAAAGGTATTTTAGAACAGATCAAGGCCTGTAACTCAATATTACGCATTAAATTCCCTGTCAAGATAGGCAACGACATCGAAGTAATAGAAGCTTATCGTGTACAGCATTCTCATCACAAACTGCCGTGTAAAGGAGGGATCCGTTACAGCATGGATGTGAACCAGGATGAAGTTATGGCGCTGGCCGCACTGATGACTTACAAGTGTGCGATGGTGAATGTACCATTCGGCGGTGGTAAAGGTGGTATCAGGATAGATCCTAAAAAATACACTCCTTTTGAATTAGAAAAAATCACCCGTCGTTACACCTCTGAATTAGCTAAAAAGAACTTTATAGGCCCTGGTATTGATGTACCGGCCCCTGATTACGGAACAGGTGCGAGAGAGATGAGCTGGATCGTGGATACTTATGCTTCTCTTTACCCTGGTGAGTTAAATGCCCAGGCTTGTGTTACTGGTAAACCCATTGCACAAGGTGGTGTAAGAGGCCGCACAGAAGCTACCGGCTTAGGTGTATTCTATGGCATCAGAGAGCTGTGTAATGTAGAAGAAGAAATGACCAAAGTAGGCTTACCAGTAGGTATTGCCGGTAAAAAGATCATCGTTCAGGGCCTGGGTAACGTAGGTTACTATGCCGCTAAATTTTTCCAGGAAGCAGGAGCTATTCTCGTAGGCCTGGCAGAATATGAAGGCGGTATCTATGATGCCAAAGGTCTTAACCTGGAAGATGTAATGGCACACAGGAAGAATACAGGAGCTATCCTGGACTTCCCGGGCGCTACTAATTTCTCCAATAGTGCAGACACTTTAGAGCAACCTTGCGATATCCTTATCCCTGCAGCCTTAGAAGCGGTAATCCATAAAGATAACGCGGCTAAGATCCAGGCTAAAGTGATCGGTGAAGCGGCCAATGGCCCTTTAACGCCGGATGCAGATGAGATCCTGAATAAAATGGGTGTGATCATCGTTCCGGATATGTACTTAAATGCCGGAGGGGTAACCGTATCTTATTTTGAATGGTTGAAAAACTTAAGCCACGTTCGTTACGGACGTATGGAAAAACGTTTCAGCGAGAATATGAATGCAGAGATCGTGAAGAACGTAGAAAACTTAACCGGCAAGCGTATCGGCGAAGCAGAAAGAAAAATGCTCTTACGCGGACCGGATGAAGTGGATCTTGTGTATTCCGGCCTGGAAGACACCATGATCAGTTCTTTCCATGAAATAAGAGAAGCTTTAAAAATGAACCAGGGCGTAGAAGACATGCGTACCGCAGCCTTTATCTGTGCCATCAACAAAGTGGGTGTGGCTTATGAAGAGTTAGGTATCTTCCCATAAACGCTTGATAAATATTTATTCAAAAGGATTGGTTTTTTTAACCAATCCTTTTTTTTGGCTTCGGATATTATTAAAGTATAAACACATATCTTTGATCAAATTTAAACACGGATTATGGTATTGATAAAAAGGGTTTTAGTTTTGATATTCAGCCTGTTTCTCCTTGCAGGAACGGTGGCTACCACCACTTCCTGCAAGCCAAAGAAAAAACTGAGCAAAGTGCAGCAGTCCAACATGAGGGCGGCTTATGAAGAGTTAAGGCAGGAATTGCCGGAAGCGCAGGTAACTTATGAAGACGACAAAGTAAAACTGGTACTGCCGGAAGCTTTATTGTTTGACGTGAACTCTACGGTAGTCAATCCTACTTATTTGCCTACCCTGGTAAAAATTGCCAAAGTACTGAATAAGTATCCGGAAACGAGTTGCCTCATCACCGGCTATACCGATACATCAGGCAGCCTGGAGCTGAACGAAAAATTATCCTGGGGCAGGGCAGAAAGCGCGAAAGCAGCACTTCTGAACAGCAATGTGAAGAACAAGCGGATCTTTACCTGGGGATTCGGTCCTAAAAACCCCGTAGCCACCAATGAAACGGCAGAAGGGCGTAAGCAGAACAGGCGTGTAGAATTTGTGTTCCTGTACAATTACCAGGGAGATCACCAACATTAAACAATACTTAATTACTCAATAATTTATGGGGCAGGACACGATCAATCTTGCCCCATTTGTTTTTATATCTGATCACCTAATCCAGCATCTTATGCCACGTTCCTTATTGCTTAAACTCCTTTTAGTGGCAGGTATCCCCTGCTTCCTGGCAGCTTCCTGTACTACTCTCAATTTCAATATTAAAGAACGTATGCTGATCTCTTCCAACAAGACTGCGCAGGATACCTTCCGGGTATTAAGCATCAGCAATAAACAGGATTCCCTGATCTTACGCAAGCGCTCTAAAGATCTCAAGAGAATAAAAGACAATGAGCAGCTCAGCCGATTGCTCGCAAGATTGAAAGTGACCATGGATGCAGAAGAAGGTATCGGCATTGCGGCACCGCAGGTGGGCATCAACCGGAATATCTTCCTCTTTACCCGCATAGACGAGCCGGGACAGAAAGTACAGGTGGCTATCAACCCGAAGATCACGGCACACTCAGACAGCCTGGTCTGTTTTCAAAGAGACGGTTGCCTGTCCATCCCCGACATCAGGGGCAATTCTAAGCGCTATGCCTGGATTGAAGTGAGTTATTATGATGAGAAAGGTACTTTAATTAAAGAGCGGTTCAGCGGGCATAAAAGACCGGATAACTTTACCAATATCATTTTCCAGCATGAATATGATCACATCAACGGTGTATTGTTTATTGATAAACTTTGTGATTAAATGCTCCTGATACTTAAATAAAACAATAAAGCCAGTGAATATTTTTCACTGGCTTTATTTATCGTAATAAATGAAATTACATATTTTCTGCGATCACCTCTCTTACTTCAGGGATCATACGCTTCATCATCCCTTCAATACCCGACTTAAGGGTAATCATGGAAGAGGGGCAACCGGAGCAAGAGCCCTGTAAAGCCAGCTTCACGATACCGTCATCAAAGCCGATAAAGGTGATGGCTCCGCCATCCATTTCTACAGCAGGTTTCACATAGTTCTCCAGCATCTCTTTAATGCGGGTCACCACATCAACATCTGCATCAGAAAACTGTTGTTCCTGGCTTTCTTTTGCAGGCACCAAAGCCTCATTGATCACCTCTTTACCTTCTTCCAGGTACGTCTTCAGGAACTGGCGAATGGTCGGGATGACCTCTACCCATTCCGTATCCGCAGTCTTTGTAAGGGTTACAAAATTACTGGCAATGAATACGCCTCTTACAAATGGAAATGCAAAAAGTGCTTGAGCCAAAGCTGAAGGCGCTGTATCTTTCTCTTCCGGAAAATCAATGCTCTTACCCGGGTACAACAGTTTGTTTGCAACAAACTTCATAGTTTCAGGGTTCGGGGTCATTTCCGTATATATACTGATGATCATATTACCAGTGTTTGACATAATGCTTGATTTAAAATAATATAGGACAAAACTACCAAAAAATCATCAGCTATCCCTCATAAAAATATGCTTTCCGGGATGTTATTTTTGATGCTCTTATAGATCAAAGCTATTCCCCCGGATGTGCTTATTTATCAATGGAACCCATTACTTTCTGTGCAAACCCGTTCAGGGCTTCACTTTCACGCATTCCGGACTTTACCATTTCATGCACTTCCATAGCACCGCAGATATTCGTGATCAGTTCACCGATCACGTTCAACTCTTCCTCTGATACGCCCCTGGCTTCTGTAATGGCCTCCAGGACTTCCAATGCCGCTTCCAATTTCTCGGGGCCGGCATTTTGATACGCTTGTCTAATTATTGGTAATTTCATTGAACAAAGTTTTTAAAGATTCGGCCTGGTTGGTTTGTACCTGGTTCACTAAAGCACCTTTTGAGAAAGCGGCAAAGGTGGGTAAATTGTCCACTTTCGCCAGCTGGCGTGCACCCGGCATTTTTTCCGCATCTACATAAACAAAGACTACATTTTCGTTTTCAGCGGCCATTTTTTTGAATTTCGGTTTCATAATACGGCAGTTGCCACACCAGGTAGCACCATATTGAACCATTACTTTATCGTTGCTGTTAATAATCTCCTGCAGATTATCTTCAGTGAGTTCCTGGAACATAATATTCAGTTTTTATTCATGAACAGATATAAAAAAGCCATAGTGTCATGAGCACGGCAGTGCCTGGAACACTATGGCTTATGATTAGTTTTGGCTGAGGTATTCAGCTACACCTGCACGGTTGGCATTCATAGCCTGCTTACCTTCTTCCCAGTTAGCAGGGCATACTTCACCATGTTGCTGAACGTGTGCATAAGCATCGATCAGGCGTAAGTATTCGTTTACATTACGGCCTACCGGCATATCGTTTACGCTTTCGTGGAATACTTTACCTTCTTCGTCGATCAGGTAAGTGGCACGGAAAGGTACATTACCACCGGAGTATACCATTTCTTCGTTTTCATCCATGCTGTATTCTGCATCCAGGATACCTAATTCCTGGGCCAGTATGCGGTGTGTGTCGGCCAGGATCGGGTAAGTGATCCCTTCGATACCGCCATTATCTTTAGAAGTGTTCAACCAGGCAAAGTGTACTTCAGGCGTATCGCAAGAAGCACCGATCACGATCGTATTTCTTTTTTCTAACTCACCTAATGCTGCCTGGAATGCATGTAATTCTGTTGGACATACGAAAGTGAAATCTTTCGGATACCAGAATAACAAAACTTTTTTCTTGTTGTCTACTGCTTCTTTCAATACGTTAATCCTGTAAGTGTCACCCATTTCAGACATTGCATCTACTGCGAGATTTGGGAACTTTTTACCTACTAAAGCCATGTTTTTTTATTTTTTTGAAGTTATTGATCTTATTTTTCGCAGGCAAAGTTAAACTAAGTAATTGCATTTGCCTATCGCATTCTACGCTAAACATATAGTCAAAATCTATTGATTTTTATAAATTCATTCAATAAAATCTATTTATACATATCTACACTTATGAGCTTCCACGAAACCTTTTAAAAGGCTTATTTTTGGGCAAGGTTTGTTTAAACAATAATTAAAAGATGAAAAAATACGGTTTCAAGGTTCTAGTGCTCCTGTGCTTTACACAATTTGCTTATGCTCAAAAACAGTTTTCGGGTAAATGGTCCGGGATATTAAAGGTCCAGGCTATAGAGCTGGGACTGGTATTCAATATTACCGAGCAGAACGGTCAACTGGAAGCTACGATGGACAGCCCGGAACAGGGAGCTACCGGCATCCCGGTAAAGTCGGCAAGCAGCAATAAGGATAGTATTTACCTTGAAATACCGGAGATACAGATGGTCTATAAAGGGGCTTTGATTGATGCGAACAATATCAAGGGCAGCTTTACGCAACACGGACGGTCTTTTGACCTTGACCTCAGCAAAACTTTATCCTTGAAGAACAAAAGGCCGCAGGAGCCGCAAGCGCCATTTCCCTACAAGGAAGAAGCGGTAAGCTTTGACAACAAAGCGGCGGGTATACAGCTGAGCGGCACTTTAACGCTTCCACAAGGCAAAGGGCCTTTCCCTGCCATCGTGCTGGTCACCGGCAGCGGTCCGCAAGACCGGGACGAGATGATCCTGGGGCATAAACCGTTTTTACTCTTAGCCGATTATTTCAGCCGCAACGGCTATGCCGTACTGCGTTATGATGACCGGGGCGTGGGCCAGTCGGGAGGCGAATTTGAAGGTGCCACAACGGCTGATTTTGCTGCAGATGCTTTAGCTGCGGTACAGTATCTGCAAACCAGGAAAGACATCGACAAGAAGCGTACAGGCATTATGGGGCATAGTGAAGGCGGCACTATTGCGGCCAAACTCGCAGCCAGCCAGAAGGAGCTGGCCTATATCGTGATGCTGGCCGGGACCGGAATGCGCGGAGATAAAATATTATTGCAACAGCAGGAGATCATTGCAAAAGGAGGTGGCATGCCGGACACTACGCTTCAAAAATCGCTGAATTCCAACAAGAATATTTATGATATCATCAATAGTGATAAGGACCCGAAAGTGATCGATCAAAAGCTGAGGCTCTACTTGGGCAATGAGTTCAAAGAGGGCCGCTTACCGCATGAACCGGGGGCTACAAAAGACAGTGTGATCAACACTTACCTGGAGGCGGTAAGGGACCCCTGGATGACTTATTTCATCCAATATGATCCGCAGGGCGATCTATCTAAGATCAAAATACCTGTCCTCGCCCTGATCGGGTCTAAGGACCACCAGGTATTACCGGAGTTCAATATCCCGGCTTTGAAAAGTGCTTTTGAAAAGGGTAAAAACAAAAAGGCAAGCGTACTAGAGCTGGAGGGCTTGAATCACTTGTTCCAGGAAGCTAAAACTGGTATGCCGCAGGAATACGGATCGATTGAACAAACTTTTGCTCCTGCTGCCATGCAAACCATTTTAGACTGGCTGAACAAGCAAACGAAGTAATCACTTACTACTTGAAAGGCTACATTCACGTCACATGAAGCGCTTGTCGCCATGTGCTATGAATGTAGCCTTATTTTATCCGGGAATGTTTTCCTAGTTGTAATCGTAAATATTCCTTGAAATATTCCAGCGCAATCCACCGTACCCGTACATACGGGGCTCTGCAGGCTGCACCTGGTTGCTCAGGCTTAAGATCCCTCCTGCTTCCAAAAACAGATTGGGCCTTAACTCATAACCTACATTCAGGTTAGCCCAGGCCATTTTTGTCTTGTTACCGGCAAGCATCGGGTATTGATTATTATCTCCAAAAGCCCTGCCTGTGGCTGCGCGGTAAATACCGGAACCTACATAAGCGCCATTGGGCATATCTCCGCCATACACGGCATATACGCCCCTGCCTTCTATCGTCCATAAGGGGGCAGGCTGATACCTGAGGTTACCGATCACTTCTACAAAATTATTGCCTAAGGGATGGGCCATAGGCTGATTGTAGTGGGCAAAAGCGGCTGTACTATCTGTAGCAGCGGCATAGGTAAAGGGACGCACGGCATTAAGTTCCAACTGCAGGTCCAGGTTTTTCAAAGTAGCTACATCGTAATATTTCAGACCCAGCTGCAAGCCATACTGGTTTTTCCAGGAGCCTTTGCCTATGCTACCCGGATCCAATTTGTCCAGGAAAGCCTGGCCATAAACCTGCACCCCGTTTACAGGGAGTGCCTTAAACTGCAAGCCCCAGGCATTATTACGGCCATCATTATTCACCTGGCGAGCGATGCTCTGGTAACCGATGACGGGTACAAAAATACCGGCCGGCATTTTACCTGCTTTTGAGCATACTGTACTTTCAAAGATCCCGACACTCAACCAGGAGGTGGGTACATAATTCAACTGGTGAACGGCTGCATACTGCTTGGGCAGCAAGCCATCTCCTGTAGTTTGTCTCACTTCATTATTAGCGATCTGCTCCAGGATGATGCTTTCATAAAAAAAGTTTTTCCAGTTGGCCCTCAGCCGTACAAAAGTAGATGGGGCTGCATTATTGGACAATACCAGGCTCCTGATGCCGAAGCCTACCTGTTGCTTATCATACCCGAATGTGATATTGGCATGGTCCTGTACAAGGGCAAAATCGACATAGCCACGTGCCAGGAATATATCAAAGGTCTGGCCGTTCTGCGCTGCATAATGTGTGCCCGGGAATTGTCCGCGGTGCCTGCTGATCCAGCTGTTGAGGTAGCCGGGCACTCTTTCCTGGTTATCGGCCAGCATGGTATAAAAACCGATCCGGTCGGTAATGCGTCCTCTTAATTCCAGGCCGCGTGTATTGGTGAATTTGACGCTCTTATCCGTTACATCATAACCTGCCTGCAGGTATAAAACGGGGTTTACGGAAAGGAAGAAATCATCGGTCTCTACATTCACCAGGTCTGTCTGTGTCTGGTAAAAATATTTAAGGATGGGCTTTTTAGACCGCACAAATCCCGATTCACCGGAGGCATTCTCATGCCACTCTCCGCTGATGCTGATGGCACGGCTGATGTTGAACTCATCTACCGCATTTGTGCTCAATCGGCCTACACGGGCTTCTCTGCCCAGGTCAGACAGGTAGCTTACCAGGTCTTTCCGCGACAGGGGCTGCATAGCAGTATTGAACTCCTTGCTCAATATCCCCGTCTTGGTTTCCATACGGTCTGCCAGGTGGTATTCCGGGCTGCCCGGGTTCAGGTAAGTAGTTTGTGCCTGGGCCGCTGAACAATAGGCACCCAGGGCTATGACTGATAAAAACTTCTTGCGTAAATTATTCCTCATGATTTATTGTTCAAAGCAAAAATACCTGCTTCATTACTATTGGGCAATCCCTTGCAAATGTATTTAAAATTCCCAAAATATGTCCAGGTGTTCTGATCAAAAGATGATCTGCACTTGTGCTTTATCAGCTTTCCAAGTCTATAGTTACCGGAATGCCGCATTGTTCCAGGGCATATTGAAAGTCTTCTATCGTTTTTTCTGTAAAGTTTTCATCAAAAGCATCCTGCTCAAGATAGGCACAGTAAAAGCGGCGTGTCTCTTTGCCGGTCTTTATCTCCACATAGTTGTCGCCAAAGAGTGTAAATAATACCGGCCACTTTTTCCGGCTTTCGCCGATCTCTACCGACACGATATCTTCCAGGTCAATGGTGACAAATTTCCTGAAGGGAGGATTAGGATTAATCACCATGCACTTTCCCTCTGAAAGGGCGAAGCTACAGCTGTGCCGGGCATTGACCAGGTAGGCGGCCAGAAGATAAGGCAGGAACAGGAGCAGCCATATGCCTACAACAAAGAAAAGTATGGCTAGTGCAGGAGCCAGTATATAGCCTGCAAATAAGGTCAGCCATATAGAGATGGGGCCGTAGAAGATCACCGTATCTATATAGCCTTTCTCCTGCAACATACGATCCACTCGTTTATCTCTTAAGTGCATGGCTTAGTTTAATTGAATACTTAAAGCTAAGAAAAATCTTATGAGGGCAACCATTGCTTCAGGGCTTTGAAGAAAGATTCAGGGGATTCCACCCAGGGAAAGTGACCAGCTTCATCCAGCAGCACTAATGTAGCATGGGGCAGGCTGTCTTTAAGCTGCTGTGCATATGCCGGGGGATTATTGGTATCGTACCTGCCATTAAGGATGAGTGTCCGGGCAGCAATCTCTTTAAAGCATTTTTGCAAGTTGAGATAAGCCTCCATCTCTGCCGCATCGGCCTGCCAGTAACGACCTTCGATAGGCTTTCTTCTGCCTGCCCTGCTTACTTCCCGGGCTACCGTAATAACCTTTTTGGCACTCGCTTCATTATAGCACCACCACTTTAACGGGACCATGGAAAGATCGCGTCCCAGGCTATCTACAGTAGTGTTATATGCTTCCATATAATCCCAGTCCCGGACTACCTGTGCAAACCAGGCTGATGTGGCCGCCCTGTCTGCTTCTGTAGCTTTTCTTCTTGCTGCCATTTCCTTTACCGTACCGGCATAGCTGGTGCCTGAAAGGATGAGGCCCGAAACGTGTTGTGGGTAAGCCAGGGCATAGGCCAGGGCCACTGAACTCTGATCGGAATGACCAAACAGCCATATTTTATCTGCCGCCAATTTATGGCGGAGTGCTTCCAGTTCTGTTACCAGGAATTGAAGATTATATCCTTCCAGGGATGCAGGTGCCTCTGAAGCGCCCGTGCCTCTGGGATCATAATACACCATTGTGAAATACTGCTCCAGGGACTGCAAGGTCAATTGATAGGCTATTTTCCCGGAATTGGGATGACCCGCCAACATAACAGGACCTTTGCCTTTGACCACATAACTGATCTTTAAGCCATCAATAGCTTCCAGGTAGGTACCGGGCTTAAGGGCAAATACAAAAATGCTGGAAAGCAGGAAAAACAGGAACAGGAAAAAGAATTTCATAGGAAACCGGGTTAAGCTGCAATAAAAAAGCCAGGGATCGCTCCCGGCTTGCTTATTGTAATCATTATTTACTGATGCTCCACATAGGCTTGCTGCGGATGATTTTTTTATGTACCGGACAGTCTTCGGTGTGGGCACCCTTCAGGTAACCGATGCTCATCAGGAACTCATTCACGATCTCTCCGCCGGTGAACTTAAAGGTCTTTTTAAAAAGCCTGACCCATTCTTCTTTCGGTTTGGGGTGATGGTGTTCCAGCCATTTTTCGAAAGAGCCATATTCTTTTTGTAATTCCAGTATGGTCTTCGCATTTTCTATGGCTGCATTTACTTTCAGTTTATTACGGATAATACCCGCATCGTTCAGTAAACGCTCCCTGTCCTGCTCTGTATAGGCAGCAATTTTCTTTATCTCAAAATTGCTGTAGGCTTCACGGAAGCCTGCTTCTTTTTTGAGGATGGTCTCCCAGCTGAGACCGGCCTGGTTGATCTCCAGGATCAGCCTGCCCAGTAGTTCGTTATCATCATGAATAGGGAAACCATAGTGGTTATCATGATAATTTTTATGCAGGGCTTTTTTCTCCGGGGTCTGCATATTTTCTATAGCTGCGCAATAAGACATGGTATCAATTGAATTTTTTAAGTAAATACTATATAGCAGCAAGAGCTCTAATGTCCCTGATCTCTAAAACAGCTTGTTTATATCCTTTAGAGATGGTGTTGATCATGGCTTGTGCTACCTGGTGTAAAGTTAAAGATTGTGACGGAAGCAGGATGGGAAATAAAGCAATGATTGGTTTGAAAAACCATTTGACATTTTTCTGTCCTTTTACCGGCTTCATAAAACCGGGCCGGAAATTGTACTGGGCTTTAAAGCCCAGCTGCATCAGGTCATTTTCAGTTTTACCCTTGACTCTTTGCCACATCTGCCTGCCCTGAGCATTGGTATGGGCACCAGAGACATAATTAAATACCATACCCGGATGCTGTGCCAACAAGGCCCGGGCAAAGTTGATCGTGGTATCGTAAGTAATGGAAGTATAATCCTGCTCATTCATACCTACGGAACTGATCCCGGCACAGAAGAAGCAGGCATCATAATCAGCCAGCGGCTCACTCACCTTATCGAGCTGATTAAAATCTTTTACGATCAGTTGCTTCAGCTTAGCATGTACCCGGTCCAGGGGTTTCCTGCCGATAACCAGTACCGATTCAATTTCGGAGCTTTCGAGGCAGTGCAGCAGTACTCCTTCGCCTACCATCCCGGTAGCCCCGGTAATAATTACTTTATAGGTTTTCATAGCTTTTTATTTTACAGTTAACCACCATTGTTCAAATGTCTGATCGGGCTGATTCATATAGACTACTTCCCCGATCTTTGGTGTAGCTAATGTATAAGGTGCATCTTTGGCATATTCCGTCATCAGCTTTAAGGGTTCATCCCAGGGATGCCGGGCCAGCTTGAATTTGGAATGGTGTACGGGCATCATTCGTTTTGCTTTTACATCAATGGTCGCCTGCTTTACTTCTTCGGGTAGTTTATGTACCGATTGCCAGGCCGGGTTGTACTGTCCGCATTCCATCATTACAAAATCTATCGGGCCAAATTGTTCCCCGATCTCTTTGTAGATACTGTCATAGCCGCCATCTCCGCTGTAGAAGACTTTCATGCCATGCCCTTCGATGAGGAAGGAAACCCATAGTGTCCTGGATTGTTTCAGGCTTCTGCCGCTGCTATGGTGTGTAGGCAGGATATGCATGATGGTCTGCTCATCAAGCTGCACCGTTTCATACCAGTCTTTTTCGATCAGTTGCCCCGGCTTATAGCCCCAGTATTCAAAATGGGAGCCGACTCCCAGGCCGCAAATCACCTGCTTTACCTTCGGCTGCAAGGCGACAATGGTTTTATAGTCCAGGTGATCGTAGTGGTCATGGCTGATCAGCAGGAAGTCGATCTCCGGCATATCGGCAACGGTGTACACATCGGTGCCTTTAAATGCTTTCACAGAATTGGGCAAAGGAGATGCAGAACCGCTGAAGACGGGATCGATCAGGTAGCGCTTACCACCGAATTGCATGTACATAGAGGAGTGGCCAAACCAGACGACCAGGTTACTGTCAATGGGCAATGCTTTCAGGTCTGTTTTTACAGAGGGCAAAGCTTCTGTGGGATCGGTACGCTCATCTTTGCCGAATATAGCACTGTAGGCCACCTTGGTCATGGAGAAACCCGGGGTAATGGTCGGGCGCGGCGTACGGTTCCTGAATTTATCGTCTTTATAGTTAGGTGATTTTTGTACCAGTGCCAATCTTGCTCCTTCGGGCACTTTGCCAAATTTTGGCTGTTTCATATAGATAAATATTGTTAGGGTCAATAATAAAATAAGGCTTAGGAAAGCGATCAATAATCTTTTAAGTACTCTTTTTATCTTCTTCATTTTTTTCTTCCGGTTACATCAATACACCGCGCTTGGCTTCTATAGGTTTCAGCTGATGTGCTTCTCCCAGTATGTTTAATAAATCAATTTCAATGGTTCTGCATATCGCCAGCATGGGCACATCGTTTTCCAGGCCTTCAAAAGGATTTTCTGAATAATCACCGATAAGTTCCATCACCACATAAACCCAGCCGATGAGCATCCCGAAAGGAATGGACAGCCATATCCAGGCATCGCCCAGTTTATGGAACTCCCCTACTACTCCGAAGGGCAAGAGAAAAATAAAGATGCAGACAAACACAAAGCTGAAGCTCCCGTACTGGCGGGGCAAAGGAAATTTCTTGATGCGCTCCAGCTTACCCTGGTGATCAAAACAATCATTGACCACGGTTTGTAATTTCATTTGTTTGAATACATCCAGGTCGCCCTGGTGATTGAGATCGGCCAGGACCTTGGTCTGCTCGTTCAGGATGTAAGTGGCCTGGTTGCTGAAATGATTGTCTGAGGCGGATTGCAGCCCGCGCAGGTATTTGGGTAAAGCCAGGGCTTCGCATTCTTCTTCAAAAAGACCGGTGCCGAAGTTGCGTTGTCTTGCCTGGCTGAATTTACCAAAGCTATGCCTCAAGCTTACGTGTTCCCAGCTGGTGGGTTGCAAAAGCTGGTTTCTTAAGGTGTAGATCCAGCCGATGTACCGGTAGACTAGTGCCTGTTTTTCTTTTTGACGATCGGGAGCAATGAGGCCGGAGATCATCGAAGCCCAGATACGGCTGCTGTTGACAATAGCGCCCCATACTTTGCGGCTCTCCCATAGCCTGTCGTAAGCCTGGTTGTTTTTGAAGCCGACATAGAAAGCTACGGCAGTACCCGTCAGGGAGATAGGCAGCCAGGGCACCTGCATCCATTTCCAGTCGGTAAAATAGTAAAGACTCGTAAACAGGGTCATCCAGCCGCCCAGCCATATGAAATGATGGCCGGTAGTACGCATGATGGCCTTCAGGGGTAAGGTCTTTTTGATCAGCATAAGCGAAGGTTTTTTAAGATTAGAATGTTTATTCCAAAGTGTAGGATAGGTTTATATTAAGCTTTCACTGCGTCCCAGACCATTTGCAGTTGGGCTTCTATTTTCTTTTTCCGTGTATTTTTAGGTTCATTGAGTATCCATCGCACAAAGGTGTTGATCGTGCCGGCCAGGAAGTAAATAATGGATTCCATTTCCAGGTTCTTGATAATACCTTCTTTTTGTCCTTGCTCGATCAGTTCAAAAACGGTGACAAAAGCATGCTTCCCCTGGGCTTTTGTACATGCTGTTATGATCGGTGAATTCTGCATCTGGTCCATAAAAGCAAAGCCCATAGGGTATTTGAGGTAGAAGTTGATTATTGAAATATAGAATTCGAGGAACCGGGTCTTCAGGGAGCTGTTCTTGTCGAGGCTTTCTAGGGTCTGTAAAATTTCCGAGGTTTTGATATGGAGATAAATGGCATTGATCAGCTCTTCTTTTGTAGGGAAATAATTGTAGATCGTGCCCATACCTGTTCCTGCCGCTTTTGCTATTGCGGACATAGGCGTGCCCTGTATGCCCTTTTCTACAAAAAGGTGCATTGCCGCCAATATGATCTGTTCTCTTTTGTTCACGAAGCAAAAGTAGTAAAATTGGAATATTCATTCCAAAACAATATTGTTAAAATTAAAATGCCCGTGAAGCGATATAGTTCCTTGCTTCGTCCTGGGTATAAAAAGAAAAGTTGCGGTACCGGTAGTGTACATCTATGATCTCTTCAAGTGCAGCCTTTACCAGGTCTTTATTCTGCCAGTGTTGCAGGTGTGCAGTTACGGTTTCCAGGCAGCCTTTTTTATAGGCGATCTGCCCGATCACGTGTACCAGGGTATTCCTTACCCGGGCTGTAGTATCAAACTCAAGGCTTTGCAAGAGGGGCAGGATATCTTGGGGATATTTTCTTCCTCTCAGTTCTATGCCATGACAGATTTCTCTCCGGATCTCTTTATCGGGGTGTTGTAAATATTGTGCGGCCCATTCCAATACCGGTACAGGGTTTACTTCGCCCATTTTTTTTACAGAGCCGATGACTGCATTCCTGGGGGAATGGTGCGGGTCAAACAAAGACTTGTCAAAAATGGCCTGTACGGGTTCAAACAACTGCTTCCCGATCTCCCCGGCTGCATTAATGATGGTCTGGCGCACTTTAAAGTCGGTATGCTCCAGTAGGCGGTCCAGGATGGACAGGATGAGGGCTTGCAGGTGGGGGCAGGCAAAAAATAATCTCCCTATAGATAAATAAGCAGCTTTCCGGATATAGGTATCCTCATCTGCCGCGTATTGCAGCAGATGATCTGTGCTTTGCTGTTCAAAACCGGCCAGGATCTTTGTACTGATCTGCTGTACCAGCTCTGCCCTGCTGTTTTTATCTAAATCATAGAATGCCATTGATGGAGGGATCAGGACTCAAAAATAAGTATAGAAATTTATAAATAATGAGGTATTGATTTTGGGGAATAGCTACTTTTGAACAAAACTACTGATCATGTATTTATTACAGGGAAAATTGCTGGCCAAAGAAGGGGAAAGGGAACAACTGGCGGCTATTCTTTTACAGGCAGCGGCTTTGATGGAGCAGGCGGAGGGTTGCAGGCTATATGCGGTAGCCACACAGGCAGCAGATCCTTATGGGGTGCATATTACGGAGCTATGGAAGGATCAATCTGCTCATGACGCTTCTTTAAATGTTGCGGGGGTAAGGGAACTCATCATGCAGGCCATGCCTTTGCTGGCGGAGCCACCGCAGAAAGGGCAGGAGTATACGGTACTGGGCGGCCTGGGCATCTAGCTTTTATGTAAGCGGCTCAGGGTTTCGCGGGACACACCGAGGTAGTGGGCGATCATGGTTTTGGAGACTCTCTGGAACAATTCGGGATAGGTTTGCAACAGCAATGCATACTTTTCTTTTGCAGCATTCTTCATCATGGACAGGACTCTTTTTTGCAGTGCCACGTATCCGCCAAAGGCTTTCTGTCCAAAGAACTGGTACATTTTGGGTAATGTAGCACATATGGCCGCTTTATCTGCCAGGCTTAGAGCAAGCACTTCACAATCTTCGAGGGCCTGCACGCAAAGCTGGCCTTTGGACTGGATCGCATAGGCCGGGTAGTCGGATATCCACCAGTCTTCCATCGCAAACTGTACAATGTGTTCCCTGATGGCCTCATCATGCATGAAGGCTTTCAACAGGCCTTTGGCTACGAGGAACTCAGAGGTCACGATTTGCCCGGCTTCTATCAATAAAGTTTTCTTCTTAACCTTCATGGGCATAAAGAAGGATTGCACAAAGTCGAATTCCTCCTCATTCAGCGGAACGATAGCAGTGATATGGTTGCGTAAAAAATCAGAAAAATTCATTGCATAAATTTAAGGACATGTCCTGAGAAGGAAAAATTCATTTATTTTTATGCCGATAAAATTAAGTTTATGGAAATTATTTTGTGTGAGTTATCCGCAAAGATCACGGAAGCATGGCAATCGTTCTTTGCAGCAGAAAAGGGGGTACGCATTGTAGAGCAGGATATTACACAACTGGAATGCGATGCCGTGGTATCACCGGCCAACTCATTCGGGTTTATGGACGGAGGGCTGGATTATGCCCTTTCTGAAAGATTCGGATGGGACCTGGAGCAGACCTTACAAAAGCAAATAAAGGAATTACCAGAAGGGGAATTGCTAGTGGGCAGGGCTTTAATTTTAGAAACCGGAGACCGGAAGATCCCTTACCTTATTTCTGCACCAACGATGCGTATTCCTACAAATTTCAATATAGATACGTCCATCAATGCCTACCTGGCCATGAAGGCTGTATTAATTAATGCAGTAAAGGATGATAGAATTAATTCTGTGGCTATTCCAGGGCTCTGTACGGGTGTAGGACGTATGCAACCGATCATTGCAGCCAGGCAGATGTACCAGGCTTATAAAGAAATCATTTTAGGCGAAAAAATGGACTTCAGCGACTTTGGAGCAGCACAGAAGTACCATTGGAACATTAATCCACAGGGTATGATCTGGACCCATTAGCCGGATAGCAAACAAAAAGTAATCACAAATTAAAACTGTCCAAAAGATCATTTGCTCCATATCGACTATTACATGGCGAAATGGAGCAATATTTGGTTGATTTCTACCTATACTCCTATAGCAGCAAACATAGCTTCCAGGTGCTGTAAATAGGCTTGCTCATAGGCCTTGATCCGCTCCGGGCTCGCATTCTTTTCCAGGTCATGAAAGTGAAAGCCTGTTGTTCTTTGCATCCCGGTGAAGGCATTCATACGATGGAAACCGAACATGACACCCTCGTCTACTGAGGTCTGGTTGAAAAATTCACCGGGTAAAGTGAAGGCGGTTTCGGGCGCATTCCAGGTGGTCGTGAGCATATAACTCCTTCCTTGTAAAGTACCCCCGGTGCCATAATTAATAGCGGGGTTTGCCGCCTTCCTGCCATCGCTGTTATAAATCCCTTTCTTATGCCCGGCAGTAAACACCAGGTCGAGGTATTCTTTGAATTTATGAGGTAGTCCAAACCACCAGACGGGCGTATGATAGATCACCAGGTCTGCCCAAACGAATTTATTGACTTCTGCTTCAAGCTCATAGGCTTCATTAATGTCTGTCGTCTTGAGTTCAAAACCATTTTCCGCATTAAAAAAGGAATGGTCCCAATCTACCAGTGTTTTATTAAATGCGCCGCCTGAATGTGCAAAATGTTGTCCCCCGTTTATGATCAGTACTTTTTTCATCTCGATTATTTTATGCAAAGTTCTGATAGAATCCGGCAGCAGACCTGTGACCTATATCACTATTTAGGGCTTAACTGTGCTGCCAACAGGCGATATTTATTAATTTTTATACAATTCCCGATAGATAAAATAAAATTAACGCTTCACTATATTTTCTGCTAGCTAAGGTGTCGTAAATTTAGGTTGCATTTATTTTTATTGTTTACCTCAAAAACTGATATGAAATGGCAAAGAAAAATAATAACGACAACGAATTCCCGGACTATCCTGAATCTCCGGAAGGCGAAGACATCTATCGTCATGAGGAGGAAGAGGATTATGATGTAGAAGAGCTGGAAGAAGAAAATTTTGATATGGACCTGGATGTACCCGGCTCAGAATATGATGATGACCTGGAAGAGATCGGGTCTGAAGATGAAGAAAATAATTACTATTCTTTAGATGACCAGGAGGATGAGGAGGAAGACGACTTCTAAATATCCAGATATTCGAGGAGGATTAGTATGAAACAAAACGGGACATCATAAATCGATGTCCCGTTACTGTTCTATACTGCTACACGCTGTTATCTTCTTGCTCCTCCTGTTGTTCTGCCAGCACCATAATTAGCATTATTCCCTTTTCCTTTATTATTCATCTTGTTGTTATAGTTGTTCCTGTTGCTGTTATTAGCGCTTTGCTGCCATTGGCTGTGCATCGGGTGTCCTTTGCTGGCATAGTATTTAGTCTCTCTGCTGTCCCTGATCATCACTTGTCTGCCACCCATGCCTTTATATTGGGCATAGCTCCTGATGTGGGTACTGTTTTGACGGTAAGGTGCACTTTGGTTCAGCACTACTTTATAGGCATTGTAGGGATTGAAGCGGTAGGCAGTAGGTACGTTTGAAGTATACACCCAGGTCCTGTTTTGCAGTACTACATATTGTCCGCGGCTGATATCGTAATAGAAGTTATAGTCGGGAAAGTAATAGAATTGTGCATAGTCATAACCCGTAGGTCCCCAGGCAGGCTGACTGCCGATATTGATCTGGATATTTATTTTTGCTTCTGCTTTAGGACTTATAGCCACACCCATAAATATCATTGCTGCGATTGCGATTAACTTTTTCATAATACCAGATTTAATGATGATCAATTTTTATTGTTGCTATTTTGAATACCTTTGGAGGGAAAGGTTAAACCGGCTGTTCAAAAAGTTATCATAAAACGCTTCTATAGCGGATCAATACTCCGGGCCACTTATTGCTTATCGGGATATTATTCCCATTCCCCTAAAAAAAACGGCATTTGATCTAAAACAGACCGTGTTACCACAGCCGTTTTGTACATTTGCTATACACAAATAAAACTTAAAACAATGAAGCGTTTATTATTATTAGGTTTATTAATCTTTATGGGAATGACACCATTATTGGCACAAATTACAGGGGCCTGGAAGGGCGAACTGGAGGTACAGGGTACTAAACTGGAAATGATCTTTCATATTGAAGAGAAAAGCGGGGCACTATCTGCAACACTCGATATCCCTTTGCAAAAGGCTATAGGTCTGCCTTTAGATAAAGCAGCCTTTAATGATCCTAATGTTGAATTAGGATTTACACAAGCGGGCATTTCTTACAAAGGAGTATTGAAAGGAAATAGTATAGAAGGTAAATTTAGCCAGGGTGGCATGGAGTTTCCTTTAACCCTGAGCAAGACAGACGTGAAGCTTCCGGGCGACCTGAGCCTGCCTTCTTCTGCAGCGGACATTCAAAAACTGATCGACCTGGACAAAGGTAATTACACTTATAAAGTGGATGACTATTTCGCAAAGCCGAAATCGAGCAGCTTCCAGTTATCGCCTAATGGCAAGTATTTATCTTATAAAGAGAAGGATGCTAAAAATAAAAACCATGTGTATGTAAAGGAAATTGCTACCGGTAAAGTAGCTATGGCCATTGAGGAGAAAGAGGAACTGATCCGCGGTTACGGATGGGTAAGCGACAATCGCTTGTTGTATGTAATGGATAAAGGTGGCGATGAGAACTATCATATTTATGCAGTGGATCTTGATGGTAAGAACAATGTGGACCTTACTCCTTACCCGGGCGTGCAGGCCAGTATCCTGAGCGCATCAAGAGATCACAGGGAGTTCATCATTGTAGGCATGAATAAAGACAGCAAGCAAGTGCATGAACCTTATAAGATCAATGTAACTACAGGTGCTACGGAAAAATTATTCTCTAATGATGACCCGGCGAACCCGATCATGGGTTACGAGTTTGACCGTCATGGCAACCTGAAAGGTTATGGCAGGATGAAAGACGGTACTAAGTCTCAAATGTATTATCGCCTGGACGGGGAGAAAGAATTCAAACTGGTGTATGAAGGTAAATGGTATGATAATTTCAGCATTGCTTCTTTTAATTATGCCAGCAAAAACCCGGATGAAGCTTATGTGATCACCAATGTAGATGCAGACAAAACAAGGATCGTACTGTATGATTTCAAAACAAGAAAGGTCATCAAAGAAATTTACGCCAATAAGGATTATGATGCAGATATCCTGGGTCTTTCCAGGAGCAGGAACTGGGAACTGGACTACTATGGTTATGAGGGAGAGAAAGTAGAGATCGTACCAGTAAGTGCGGCCTTTAAAAAGATCTATGCCAACCTGAACAAGCAGTTTAAAGGTTATCAATTCAACTTTGCAGGTAAAACGGATAATGAGGATAAGTTACTGATCACGGTACAAAGTGATAAACTGTACGGGAAATATTACATCTATGATACCAAAACCGGGAAAGCAGAATTGTTGTATGACCTGATGCCGCAGTTGAAAGAGGCGGATATGGCGGTCATGAAACCGATCACCTTCACCTCAAGGGATGGCAAAACAATCCACGGGTATATTACTTTACCTAAGGAGGCCTTAAACGGGAAGAAAGTACCTATGATTGTTAATCCGCATGGTGGTCCGCAAGGGGTAAGGGATCACTGGGGTTTCAACCCGGAATCTCAATTGTTTGCCAGCAGGGGTTATGCGACTTTACAGGTTAACTTCAGGATCTCCGGCGGTTATGGTAAAGAGTTCCTGACTTCTGGCTTCAAGCAGATCGGACGTAAGGCAATGGATGATGTGGAAGATGGGGTGCGTTATGCCATCAGCCAGGGTTGGGTAGACAAAGATAAGATCGCTATCTATGGTGGTTCACATGGTGGCTATGCCACACTGATGGGATTGATCAAAACTCCGGATTTATATACTTGTGGTGTAGACTACGTAGGTGTATCTAATATCGAAACGTTCTTCGCTTCTTTCCCTGAATACTGGAAGCCTTATACAGAAATGGTTAAAGAGATCTGGTATGACCTGGATAATCCTGAAGAAGCGAAAATAGCTAAAGAGGTATCCCCGGTATATCAACTGGATAAAATCAAAAAACCTTTGTTCGTAGTGCAAGGTGCTAATGATCCAAGGGTGAACATCAATGAGTCTGACCAGATCGTAAAAGCCTTAAGGGCAAAAGGATTCGAGGTGCCTTATTTAGTAAAATATAATGAAGGACACGGATTCCATAAAGAAGAAAACAGTATTGAATTTTATAAAGCCATGTTGGGATTCTTCAGGAAGAATCTTAAATAGTATGGTATAAAATTCCATTAAAAAATAGAGGAGCTGTTGATACAGCTCCTCTATTTTTTTGTGGTATAAAATTCAGGGGCATGGAGAAGATTGTTGTATTGCATGAGCATTTTAAAATATTAATAAAGTCTTAAAGTGCTTGTATTCATTAGGTTGCAGGGTGCTGTTTTATTATCTTTACCTGAGTTCATACACATTTTGATCTGATTATTCTATCCGGGCTTCGCCCTTTAATATTGACCGTTACAAGTGTCAACAGCTTTTTCCGAAAGCTATTTTTTTTCACCCGAAAAATTATTTATTTATGAACACAGCATTAAAAAGATTGAGAAAGATTAAAGCAGCCAATTGCATTACTGTGGTGCTGAACACACATCGTACCCACCCTGATGCAGAGCAGGATGCTATCGTTTTAAAAAACCTGGTGAATGAAGCGGTGACCCGCCTCTCTGCTTATGAAGATAAACGGGTAGCAAGGGCCTTATCCGAAAAGCTGGAAGCTTTGGCCAAATCGGTAGATCACCGGAAAAATCTGGACAGTCTTGTATTGTTTGTAAATGAAAAAATCGAAGAAATAGTAAGACTACCTATTGCAGTTACAGACCGGGTAGTGATAGGCAATAGCTTTGCTACCAGGGACCTGGTACGCAGCATTAACCTGGAAACGCATTATTATATCCTGGTGTTGCATAAAGATGAAGCCCGCTTGATTGAGGCTTTAAATGATAAAGAAGTGCAGGAGTATGGCAGCCCGTTCCCCATTCAAAATGCAGACCACAGTAAAACCTTCTCTGCACAATCTAAAACTACCAACAGGGCAGGTGACCTGATTACTGAGTTCTTTAATTTTGTAGATAAGCGGGTGAATGAAGTAAGAAAAGAAAATCCACTTCCCGTATTAATATGTTCTGATGAAGCAAACTATTACGAATACCTGAAGATCGCAGACCAGAAAGATACCATTATGAGTGGCTTCCTGAACCGGAGCCGTCAAAATGAACAAGCACATGCAATAGTAGCCGATGCCTGGCCGATCGTACAGCAGTTTACCCAAGCGCAAAATGATGCCCGTAAATCTGAATTGATGCAGGCCGTGAATGAGCAGAAATTCCTGAGTGACACGAATGAGATCAGCAGGGCCATTGCCGCTGGCATGGTACAAACCCTATTTGTGGAACAGGGCTTATACCAGGCTGCAACCTTTGAAAATGGGGAGATCGCTTACCAGAGCAATGCAACAGGAGGCCCAGAGGTAGTTGATGATATTTATGATGACCTGATCGAAAAGAATAGGGACTTTGGCGGAGATGTAGTATTCCTGCCGGAAGGTACACTGGATCAGTTTAATGGTTTTGGCGCGGTGACCAGGTACTAAAATAAAATTAAAAATAATGGAGCTAACCCAAAAGGTCGTTTACACTATTTCGAATGTAAGGTAGTGAAGTCGAGCAATCTCACAATTCATATTTTTTGAATTAGAGATTGCTCGACTTCATTATATTTCGCTAGAAATAAAAACCTTTTTAGGTAAGCCCATTAATTAATCTTCCCGGCTTCCGTCATCGGCCATTCGTACCATTTTAGGCGAGAATTTTGCGATCACATCTACAAGGTCTGCCTGTGCTTCCATTACTGTGTGGATGTCTTTATAAGCCATAGGGGCTTCATCTCTACCCGCTCCCAGCAATACGACACCGGCCTCGTCCAGTGCGTTTTTCATCTCCGCTTTAGAAACATTTTTCAGGGCTTGTGTACGGCTCATTTGTCTTCCGGCTCCATGTGAAGCAGAGTTAATGGCATTGGCCTCACCTTTTCCTCTTACCAGGAATCCAGGAGCGGTCATAGACCCGGGAATGATACCCATCACCCCTTTACCGGCTGGTGTAGCGCCTTTTCTATGCACGATCACTTCCGTACCGTTCCAGATCTCTTTCCAGGCGAAATTATGATGGTTCTCTACTTTAGCTAAAACCTGTGCGCCCAATGCATATGCCAGTTTGTTATGGATCACTTCATGACAGGCAGAGGCATAGTCCCCGGCCAGGTTCATCGCCAGCCAGTAATCATTCCCGGCTTCGCTATCCAGGTCCAGGTAAGCCAGGTTCTTTGCCTCGTAAGGCAGTTTACATAACTCTTTGGCAAGATTGGTATAATGCCCGGCTATGGTCGCGCCCATGCCTCTGGAACCGGAGTGGGTCAATAAGGCCAGGTATCTTCCTTTTTTGATCCCTAAGGGCACATCGTCCTGTTCAAAATCCAGGTACCCGAATTCAGCGAAATGGTTGCCTCCCCCGGAACTCCCTAATTGTGTCCAGGCTTTATCTTTCAGCCTGGAGACAAAATTATTTTCACCGAACAATTGATTATCTAGCACCGGATGCTCGCTCCTGTTCTGTTTCAGGAAGCCGTTACCCGCACCGAAAGCGGTCTCTTTAAAAAGAATTTCCTGATACAGGTGCTGGTTCCATTCAAAATGGGTATAGGGAATATCATAGACGGACAAGGCCATTCTACAGCCTATATCCACGCCTACGCCATAAGGAATGATGGCATTCTTCGCAGCCAATACGCCACCGATTGGTAAGCCGTATCCCTGGTGTGCATCGGGCATCAAAGCCCCGGCAACTGCCACAGGTAAATGCATGGCAATATTCATTTGTTTTAAGGCCCCTGCTTCAATCTGTGCAGCCCCGTAAATGCTGTACGCTGCTGCCTGCTCTTTCAAGGATATGGTAGCTTCTTCTTCCCTGGTCCCCACGCCAGATACAATAGCTGTAGCCAGCTTTCCAAAGATCTTATGGTCCAGGTAATTTTCTGCATTTTCCAGTACTGCAGCATAATGTTGCAGCATCTCTTCACGCTTGTAGCCTGTTCTTTTTTTATTGATTTTAAGCGCTATTCCCAGTAGTTCGTTATGCGGATAACCCAATGTGATCAGGTCATTTCCGTTTATTTGTTGTGACATTTGTTTTAAAATTTAAAAGGTGATTAAACCTATAAGGTTTTTGAAACCTTATAGGTTTTCTTAATTTTTAATCGATCAGCAGTTGTGTAACTGCTGCGGTATCCATTGACCAAATGCTGTCATAGACTTCATCAGCGGCTGATGGTGTATCAACAATGATTAAACCCTGTGCTCTTGCTTTCAAGGCTAAGATATTACCCACCGTAGTCTTGGCCTCCAGTTTGCTCAACATCGCCTTTACATTGCCCAGGTTAAGATTAGCACCTATCTGGCCATTGAACGCTTGCTCCATCCAGATGATTGTCCTCCTGGCCACATCCAGTACACCAAACAATAAGCCTTTGGTCAAGGTTTGTGTCACACGTACCTGGTGTTGTACACAGGAAGGATCGTAGGCCACACCAGATCTTTCGCTGATCTTCATTGGGTAGGCGCTGTTCATCCAGCCTACCAATAGGTTTGGAGCAATAGCACCATTGCTGTAGGCATTACAGGTAAAAGAAACGTATCGTGCCTGTGCCTTTTCCAAAGCATCCAGGTTGAGTTCGATATACTCCGCAGTACCCACATCATTAGGAATAGAACGTATGTCACCAGAGTGATGCGCGCCCATAGTGGAAAGGTTGTAGTAACTACAGTTAGCCACTTTATTATCGTAAGCAATGATACAGCTCAGGTCCATATCCAGGTGTTGTGCCCTCATACCTTTACCCCATTGCATAAACAATCTTACAGCATTACCTTCTAATGGAAACTGTGTACCCATCAAGGCTACAGGCAGGTCCTGCACACTTTCTGCGCGGTCACCGATTGCCATAGGCATATAGAACAAAGACTTTTCTATAAAAATGGTTTTATGCTTATTGTCCACTTTGGCATATCGCTGCTCCATTTCGTTCAGACACATGGTCTCTATGGCGGTAATCATCTCTTTCAATTGCTCCTCTGTATATAACTCCAGCAAGCGGTTGGCTTTGATGCTTTTGTTGATACCTCCCAATGGTTTCACACTCCGGGTCTTTGTCTTGTCGAAATAGTTTTTGGCATAACTGTTCAAGGTGAATAATAGTCTTGCCGGCACTTTATGGGCTATTTCAGCAAAAGCCGGTAATGCTTCTTCGGCACCAAACCATAATATATTGGCAAACAAAGAACGTGCAAACAAGCCCGGGCGTGCTTTCAGCAAAGCAAATGTTTTTGCGGCATCTGCTTTCAATCTGTAATGCTCAATGACACCTGCAGGCACTTCATACAATTGATGGTAAAAAATATGCAGCAACGCGCTTAAAGACTCCATCCCTTTTTGCTTACTGTACTCTGCCAGTCTCAATGCCCGGATGAAGCGCACCCACATGGATCTTTTAGGGTGCATCAATACTGCCGCTGTTTCCGTGTCCATAGACAGGTCATTCAACCATTGTGCCACCATTTTAGATACCCCTCTTGTGTAGTTAAGTTTGAGTGCGCCTTTGGCATCTTTTTTTGCATTATGTGCAGTATCCAAAAAGGAACACATATGCTTATTGTTTTGAGCAACACGTTTCAAAATTGTCTTAGGTTCGATGATTTGCAAAAACCCGGTTTGCTTAAACCATAAATACCGCATAATATCTACCGGGCTGTTAAACAATGCACCTGCTTCTTTTGATTGCCCCTTGGCAATCATGGCATCCACCACCAGCATCAGGGTTTCTTTCATCCCGATTTCCACATCCGGCAGGTCGAAGTATTTGAACAATAAGTTCAGCGTATCGACCTGCGTTGCATCCAGTGCTGTTTTAGATTGCAGCAGGTTTTTGAAAACAGTTTGTGCATCTTCCTGCTCCCATAATGCCAGCTCTTTAAATTTAGAACCCTGAGCAGTATATACTTTGTCATTCAGTTCAAAAGGAGTGCCACAAAAGGGACAGCCATTATATCTTTCCAGTGCAAAGGCACCTACCGGGATCAGGTGACCACAAGACAGGGTCGATCCTTTGCCGTACCTTATTGTATGAGCAATCTGTGTTACCCAATGGTCCTTTTTAGTTTCATGAGTTGGAATATCCCAGCCTTTAACTAAAGGGGTCCAGTTATTTTTTATTTGCAACACATCAACAAATGCTTCGTAAACAGACAGCAATTGCGGTGCAGTCATAAAATTGAACTGGTACAAGAGTGCTTCACTAACGGTATAGCCGATCTTATTCAGGTTGGCGACCAGGTTTGCCGCAGCTTGTTTGATGGTTTTGTTAGCTACCAGTTTTGCATCTGCTACATAAACCGCATTATAGCGGATGGCAACTTTCATTAATTCATTGTTCATTTTTCTTTGTTTTAAAAAGGTGATTTTATTACTGTGCTTTATCCAAAAAAGTTTGAAGTAAGTAATAATTGACCTTTGGTTTGATAATAGTATAGCTATCCAGGATTCGAACCTGTTCAGCTTTTCAACTGTATGCCAATTTGGAGTAAGCTATACCTGACCATTTGAGGGACAGACAGGATTCGAACCTGCGACACATAAGTGTAGTAAACTTTTCTTGACCATTAGGGTAATAGAAAAGTTCAGATTGCTCTACCAATTGAGCTACTGTCCCTGATGTCCCGGTAATGGCGTAAGCGTTTTCAGTTTGGATTTGAGTTAGAAGTAGCTTACACTTGACCGGAATATGTTTAATATTTTAAAGAACTTTTTTTGTGGAACAGGCAGGACTCGAACCTGCGACCGCTATACCCTGAAAGGAAGTAAGATGTATTTGACCTTTGACGATAATTATAAATCTCCTAAATAGAGCTCTAACCAACTGAGCTACTGTCCCGTTTTTTCCGGCAATCGTATAAGAGGAGTCAATTTTAAGTTGATGTTGCAGTATCTTATACTTGACCGGAAATATTTTAATTATTCTAAAGAACTTATTTGCTGCATCCTGTAAGGCTTTTCCTTTCCCTGATCAACAATGCAAAGATGCTATGCGTAGTATGCAGGCGATCTGCGCAGTGATAAAATAAATACAAAATAGTGCTGAAAGCCTTTATAGCACTGCATTTAAAATTTAAAATATTTTTTCTCCATTCAAAAAAAATTTAAACTACGCAGATATATTGCGCAGTTTTCTTGCGCAGGTAGCGGGAATCCTTTACTTTTAATAAAAAAACAGAGATGGCTGTAAATAAACTGGCGCTGATTCGTTACAAAACTATTGATCAATGCCTGCAAAACCGTTTACGGAGGTGGACCCTGGAAGACCTGATCGAAAAAGTGTCTGAAGCCCTGTACGAGTATGAAGGCATCACCAGCGGTGTCAGCAAGCGTACCATACAGGCAGATATACAACTGATGCGCAGCGACAAGCTGGGCTACAATGCACCCATCCTGGTGCAGGAAAGAAAGTATTATATCTATGAAGAAGCCGGTTACAGTATCAGTCATACCCGCATCACAGATGCAGACATTGACAAGATGAACGAGATCGTTTCTGTGCTGCGCCAGATGAACGGCTTTGACTATTTCGATGATATGAACGATATCATTGCCCGGCTGGAAAACAGTGTGAATAAATCTAAAAACCAATCTGCCAATTTCATCCAGCTGGAAGGCAATAAATTATTGAAAGGTATTGAGCATGTGCTGCCCCTGTACCAGGCCATCAAAAAGCAAATCCCTTTACTCATTAATTATAAATCCTTCAAAGCACTTGATGCAAAGCAGTCTGTCTATTCACCTTATCTTTTAAAGGAATACCGCAACCGCTGGTTCCTGATCGCGATGCCTCAAAAGGGCACCACCTTAGTTACCTTAGCCCTGGACCGGATCATCGACTTTATGGAGATGACCCCTAAAGATTATAAGCCTTACAGCGGTGTTGACTTTGAACGTTATTTTGAAGACACATTAGGCGTTACCAAAACAGAAAGAGACCGGGCATATAAAATCATTCTTTGGGTAAACAAGTACCATGCCCCCTATGTGCTCACCAAACCTATACATTACTCTCAAAAGCTTTTAGCAGAAGACGAGAGCGGCATTACCATCCGGCTGGATGTGGTCTGGAATTTTGAACTGGAAAGGGAGATCCTGGGTTTCGGAGAATGCATAAAAGTAATTGCCCCAAGAATAATGCAGCGAAAGATCGCAGAACGTATTGGAAAGATGGGAATGCTTTATCCTAAAACAACAGAAAAGCAATAAGGTCGCGTTCCGCGACCTTATTGCTTTTGCACACCTGGTATGATTTCTACCAGTACACCATCTCCCTTCCCGTCAAAATAATAACAGGTCATTTCCCCGAAATCTAATGTCCAGCCGGCTACCCCATTTTCCATACAATCATTACAAAATGTAAGATAATCCGTTCCTCCCTGCTGGTGCAGCTTTAGCCTTTCCATAAATCTTTCCTGGTCCACTGTTTTATTCAAAGGGACTGTAGCATAAACCGATTCTGTACTCAGTATTGCACCGTCAATATCTGTATAAGTAGTTTTCCCGGCATTTATATCAATGGTATAACCGGTCATGCCCAGGTCTTTCCGATCTGCAACATATTGCGGAAAATCGGCACCGCTTTTCACCTTTGCGTGGGTGTCTTTTATTTGCTGTAAAGTAAATTTCATAATTGAAAGGATAGGTATAAAGCCGGCATAGATCCGGCTTCTGCTATTTAAGATTAATGTGGTTGTACTTTTGCCGGATCATCGTAATTCACCATCCAGTTGATACCGAATTTATCGGTCCACATACCGAAGTAAGCCCCCCAGAAGGTATCTGCCAAAGGCATGGTCACTTTACCGCCCTCTGAAAGGCCGCCAAACAGGCGATCGGCTTCTTCACGGGAGTCTGCATTCAGAGAAATGGCAAAATTATTGCCCTCTTTAAAGGATGCCGACCAGTCTGATCCGCAATCACTCCCCATTAATATTGTTTCTTTAGAAACGGGCAGGGAAATGTGCATGATCTTGTCTTTATCTGCTTCCGGCATCGGGTTTTCTTCACTGGGCGGCATTTCGCCGAATGTACCTACATAAGGATAGTCTCCCCCGAGTATAGATTTGTAGAAGTCAAAAGCTTCTTTACAGTTACCATTAAAGGTAAGGTAGATGTTTACAGCTGCCATTTTTATTGTTTTTTGAATTGGTTAACCAAACTTAATACAGCTTTTTGATATTGGGCTGTTAAATATCCGGAATAAAAAATATTTGATTCCAAGTTGTTTGCAAAATGCCCGGAAGCTTAACTTTGGTGCTTAAACAAATCAGGATGAAAAATATAATCGTTATTGCGCTATGCTTCAGCATGGGCATCTTGTTCCCGGCATGTTGTGGCAGTAAACAGGCCAGGCAGCCCGGCACTGAGCTCAACGAAGGAGCGCCTTTAAGCATCCGTGGGCAGGTGACGGCTATTGAAAACGGGAAAGATGGCTATACGGCAACAGTAAAAAGCGAAGCCAACCATACTTACCAGGTAACGATAAGCAGGGTCAACCTATTAAAAAGTAAATCGGAATACAAGAACTACGCCGTGGGAGACAATATTGCTCTTACCGGCGACTGGTGGAAAGATGCCGAAGGTAATATTTACATTAAAGCGACCAAGCTGCATTAGATAGTATTCAAACAAGCCTCCGATGGAAAACTTTACCCTTATCCTGGTCATCATGTCGATCATGCTGGTCACCTCAGGTATCGCAGAGAAGTTTAAATTACCGGCCCCCATTATTCTTATCGTGATCGGGATGATGGTCGGTTTTTTACCCTCCATGCCCAAACTGGAATTAAGCCCGGAGATCGTGATGCTTTTGTTCCTCCCTCCCTTACTCTACGATGCAGCCTTTAATATTTCTTTTAAAGACTTTCGCACCAATTTCAATACTATAAGTTCCCTGGCTTTCGGACTGGTCTTTATCACCGCTGCAGGTATCGCAGTCATCGCCAGGTTTATGATCCCGGGGATGACCTGGCCCCTGGCCTTTGTCCTGGGAGCCATACTTTCTGCAACGGATGCTATTGCCGCGATCGGTATTACCAAAGGCCTGGGCTTATCGCATAAAACCATGACCATCCTGGAAGGAGAAAGCCTGATCAATGATGCCTCTTCGCTCATTGCCTACCGCTTTGCCGTAGCCGCAGTGACCGGTGCCAGCTTCGTCTGGTGGCAGGCAGGCCTTGATTTCCTGGTCGTGCTGGCAGGCGGTTTTCTCATCGGCTTTGTATTGAGCCGCCTGATGTCTTTTGCTATCCTGTTCTTTAAAAATAACGAGCTGGTGGTCATCAGCCTTACTTTATTGATGCCCTTTACCACCTACCTGGTGGCAGAGCATTTTGAAGTATCCGGCGTGATCGCTGTAGTGGTCCTGGGCCTGAATATGTCCTGGTTAAGTAAAATGAAGTTTCCAGAAGCCCTTAAAAACCAGTCCAGGAATTTCTGGGATGTCAATATCTACCTGTTGAACGGATTGATCTTTGTATTGATCGGTTTGCAATTCCCGATCGTATTAAGAGAGATCAACAGCGCTCATATCTGGCATTATATAGCCTATGCTTTGATCATCACGGTTGTCGCTTTTCTCATCCGCCTATTGCGGCTCTACTCGCAGCAGCTCAGCCTGGACCGGGCCTTTAAAGGCAAACGTAAAGTGAATGAAGAAGCTTTATTTGACCGGAAAACAGCCCTGATCTTATCCTGGTCGGGTATGCGCGGCATCGTTTCCCTGGCCATTGCTTTGGGTTTACCCGTCCGCTTAGATAACGGGGAATTGTTTCCTATGCGCAACGAGATCATCTTCATTTCTATCGCTGTAGTACTGTTCTCCCTCCTGGGCCAGGGTTTAACCTTACCCTGGGTGTTGAAACGCATCAATAAGGATGAAAACAATATCCGTCAGGAGATCAATACTTAGTGCCAAAGCATGTGTTTAAGTATTAAATTTGCCTTTAATTATATATTAGTATGTTTAAATTATTGAAACTATTATCGCTTTCTGTGCTGCTCCTGGTGAGTTGCCGCTCTTCTGCTCAGGTAAAAAAAGTACCTGCAGCAACCTTTAAAGCAGCATTGGAGGCCGGGGAAAATCCGCAGTTGATTGATGTGCGCACGCCGGGAGAGTTTGAGAAAGGCCATTTGAGCCATGCAGCAAACATCGACTGGAATGGCAACAACTTTAATGCACAGGTGGAAAAACTGGACAAAAACAAACCGGTCTATGTCTATTGCCAGGGAGGCGGCAGAAGCGCTTCAGCGGCGGCACGCCTGGCAGACCTGGGGTTTAAAAATATTGTAGATATGGAAGGCGGAGTCATGGCCTGGCGTGTCGCGGCTTTTCCTATAGAAGAGGTCTCTGAACCTTCCGGCATGAGCCTGGAGGCTTACCAGGAACTGACCCAAAAAAGCACTTATGTGTTAGTAGATTTTTATGCAGAATGGTGCGGCCCCTGTAAAAAGATGAAACCCTACCTGGATAAAATGGCCCAGGACAAAAAACTATCTGTTGAAGTGATCCGGATAGATGTGGACCAGCACAAAGACCTGGCCGTTTCCCTGCAGGTGGATGCCCTTCCTGCTTTAAAAATATATAAAGCAGGCAAAGAAGTCTGGAACCATATGGGCTATATAGAAGAGCAAAAATTACGCGCGGTGCTGGCAGATATAAAACAGCAATAGTCAAGGACTCATCCTGCCACATATATCTTATACATAGCCGCATAAAATCAGTACCATATTTCATGAAAATACGTATCCATCCACAAATAATAGGTCAGCAACAAGACGAAACCCCGGACGATTTTAGCAGCTCCGCTATTGATGTAAAGAACAACTGGTCTTATGCCGTATACCTCCTGGTGGCAGGCGCTGTAGGCGGCACTCTACAGGTCAATGGCCTGGATATGTTTGAAGATGCCTTAGAGAAAAGAATTTTTGAAGCTTTACAAGACAATGCCTGTAACCTGTCTATAAGAGCTGAATTTGTAAGGGTCAAAAAGGGAGAAACACGTGCTTTCCAGTTTGATATCGGTCCAAGCCCGGAACTGTATTTACCGCTTATCGTTTTAGCCGCCCGTGCAAAAGACACTTCTGTATTGAGTAATTTCAATACGGTTATTGAACACAACCCGGAACAATGGCAGTCCCGCTTTGATACCTTAACCCGGCTGGGCATGGAACTCAAGCTGCAGGATGGTCTATTGATCATTAAAGGAGGCCATCACCTGAAGCCATCTTCGATTGAAGCTATTACCGATCCTGCCCTGCTGGCCGCCATAGTCTTAATGGGCCTCAGTGGTGATGCTCCGCTTACCCTGCACGAAGCCCATTTACTGGAAGACCTTTTCCCGGGGATGATTAATGATCTCAATAAGATCTTAGCGGTAAAAATAGAAACACTTAGCTAAAGCCGGGTATTGAATCCCGGGTTATATACAAAAGGCGGGCATTGATTGCCCGCCTTTTGACTGTATATATTACTCCGGTAGCTTAAAAAGGAAGATCCTCTTTTACCAATACCGCTCCTGATTCCGGAACATTTACTTTTTTATCCAGCGCCATAATCGCGGTAGCCTTCACTTCATAGATATATTTCTTGTCCCCTTTGCTGTCCACATAACTTCTGCTTGTTAACTTCCCTGTGATCAGGACCTGCGCACCTTTATACAAATGCTGCTCTGCTTTTTCGGCAAGTCCTTCCCAGGCGACTACACTATGCCAGGTCGTTTCCTCCATCCATTCACCGTTTTTACCTTTATACCTTTCTGTAGTTGCGATACTTAATCTGGCTACTTTAGCCCCATTATCCAATGTTCTCATTACAGGCTCTGCACCCAGGTGTCCGATTAGCTGTACGCTGTTTTTTACACTGTTCATAAATTTAAATTTTAGATATTTTGAAAAAAAATTTAACTTGTGTTGAGCAAACAGGAAAATCAATGTTCCCCCGATTTCTAATGCAAAGATGGGACGCTGATGGAGCCCTTGTCGGTATTTAATTGTTTATAATCGCATATAATTGATTGCAACCGTTTGTTGTCGGGATAATATCCACTAAATCAATACTTATGGAGCAACAGGAAAAATATTGTTTAGATTGCGGGAAAGTGATTCGAGGCCGACAGGATAAAAAATTTTGTGATGATGCCTGCCGTAATAACTACAATAACAAGCAAAACAGCGATCAGACCAACTATGTACGTAATGTCAATAATGCCTTGCGTAAAAACAGGCGCATCCTGGCAGAATTGCTGACCGGGCAGAACGAAACGGCAAAAGTCAAAAGAGAACGCCTGGCAGAAAAAGGATTTCAGTTCAATTACCACACCAGTACCTACCTCACCCAAAAGCAACAGGTCTATATTTTCTGTTATGAATATGGCTACCTGCCCCTGGAAGACACGGAATGGATACTGATCGTAAAGCGCAATACAGATTAAAAAATTTGTTCCGGGATCGGCCCTATAAGCTGGCCTTATAGTCTCTCCTCCCAAAAATATCCTTTATCTTGTAACATGAAGTTGATGAAAAGGTATCTATTTCGTTTGCTGTGCGCTGTAACAGGCAGTATACTGGTTTTATTCCTGCTGCTCTACTTGTTCCAGGAGCGCATTATTTTCCATCCTCAAAAATTAGCACAAGCGCAGCGCTTTGATTTTCCCGGCCAGGTATTTGAAGAGATCAACATTCCTGTAGAGGGGGAAACTACACTAAATGGCTTATTATTTAAAGTAAAAGAGCCGGAAGGACTGATTGTGTACCTGCATGGCAATGCCGGCTCCCTGGCTTCCTGGGGCACTGTAGCCAAGGCCTATACGGATCTTAATTATGATGTCTTCATTTATGATTACCGCGGCTATGGCAAAAGCGGGGGCAGCATAAGCAGTGAACAACAATTATTTGCAGATAATCAAAAGGTTTATGATCATCTTAAGGCTTATCCATATAAAAAGAAAATCATTATAGGCTATTCTATAGGAACGGGAATGGCGGCACAACTGGCTGCTACAAACAAACCTGACCTCCTCATCCTGCAGGCTCCTTATTATAGCCTGACAGACCTGGTGCAACATACCCTTCCTCTTTTACCCAGCTTCCTGTTGAGGTATCAATTTGAAACATACAAAATATTACAAGATTGCCCCTTCCCGGTTATTTTGTTCCACGGCGACCAGGATGAGGTCATTTATCCTCATTCTTCTGAAAAACTACTGCAGTTCTTAAAGCCGGAGCGCCGACTGGTGCTCTTAAAAGGACAGGGCCATAATGGCATAACCGATAACCCGGATTATTTAAAGGAAATCAAGACGGTGCTTGCCCCGGAATAAAATTGGTATGTTTTTGTAATTTTTTAAACGGCTTATTGCCCCTGCGAAGCATAAATCTGTTGAATTGGGACCCTGTTCATGGGCTTATAAAGGAAGTAAAATTAATCAAATAATTTTTTACATAATATCGAAGTCTTTGTCTATCTTTATATTTCACCAAAAACTATTATTTTATGAGGAAGTTTTTATTAATGATGGCATTACTCGTACAGTCAGGTTTTCTATTTGCGCAAACACATCCTAAGATCTGGATCAGGAATAATACGGGTTGCCCGGTTTATTTCAGGCTTGGCCTGAGTACCGCGCATACCGGTGCCGGTAGTTGTATTCCGGGCGCATCATCAAGCGTGATCAGCGTTGCCCCGTTTTCATCCATAGATAATTATAATTACAGCAATACTCCTGGTGTACCGACTGTTCCCCCGGGAAATGAAAGGGCATTCTTGATGGCCTTTATCATGACCGGACCTTCAGTATGCTCTACAATCGGTAGCCAGGCGATCGGTCAACCCTGTTTAGTTCCCTTTACTACCTGGACCTATCCCGCATTAAATAGCACATGTGGGCCTTGTGGTACCGTCACGGCAACCTGGAGTGTGGGTGGGGGGATCATCTTTCTTGACTTTACTTAAAAGAGAAGATTGTATTATTTTAATTCAAGAGGTTGTCTAAAAAGCCAAGATTCTTGTCACATTGAGCTTGTCGATACTTCGACAGGCTCAGTACGGCAAGAATTGAGCATCAAATTTGTCTATATTTCGACGGAGCTCAATATGACAAATTTGGGAGCCTTTTTAGACACCGCTTTTTTGCCCGAATAATCCTTTGCTTGTGCACAGGATGGGATAGGCACACAAAAAAAACAGGCTGGCTCAAATGAGCCAACCTGTTTTTTGTTTTTAGCTTAGACTAAATTATTTAGCAGCTTCTACAGCTTTTTCACCAGCTTTAGCAGCTTCTTTACCAGCTTCTTTAGCGTCTTTAGCAGCTTCTACAGCTTTATCACCAGCTACCTGAGCTTGCTCACCAGCTTGAACTGCAGCGTTAGCAGCAGGAGTAGCAGGAGTATCAGTTGGAGCTACTGGAGCAGCTTCTGGAGTTGCAGGTTGCTCAGCTACTGGAGTTTCACCTTCAGTTTTAGCTTCTTCAGTTCCACAAGATGCTGCGAATAAACCCATAGCGATAGCGAAAACGCCTAATTTTAATGCTTTCATTTGATTGATTTTTTTAAGTTTTAAATTTGTTATTTGATGATTAATGCCGGATTCTAAAAAAGGTAACCCGGTTTTTCAGAAAAAAAATAATTTTTTTTTCAGGGGTTACATTTGAGGCTTTTTCGTATTAAATATTGTATAAAATTACTTACTCGGGTCATGCAGAACATTTACTTGTTATTTTTGTAGTGGAACAGATACCTTAAGGGGTATTAAGAACCGGTAGTTTATTTATATTAAATTGATCTAAATGCTCATTTTTGGGCACAAAAAGGATATACCTTGAGTAGACAAGTGATTTATACAGACCAGGAGCTGATAGCAGGCCTGGCACAGAGCGATAGTCATGTCATTGGTGAGATATATAAGTTATATCAACCCATGTTGACCAAATGGATGATCAGCAGGGGGGGGAATGAAACAGATGCTTATGACGTTTTCCAGGAAGGACTGGTAGTGCTTTATGAGAAATCAAATGATGAGGCTTTCTGCCTCACCTGTAAATTAAGCACTTACCTGTTTGCTATCTGTAAACGGATATGGTTTAAGAAAAGCCAGTCCCAAAGTGTGATCAGCAGCCTGGATATGGAGCAGGAAGGTGAAGAGGATGATGACCTGGACTTTGCAGCGTATGATGCCGACCTGAATGTACACCTGGAAAAGGAAGCCCATTTGAATAAACTGGAGCAATCCCTGGAACAGCTGGGCAGCCCCTGTAACGAATTATTGAAAGCATTCTATATAGAAGATAAAAGTATGCTGGAAATAGCACAGCAATTCAGCTATACCAATGCTGAAAATGCTAAAACACAAAAGTATAAATGCCTGAACAGGTTGAAAAAGCTCTTTTTTTCAACTAAAATGGCCTTAAATGTATAAACGTGATGATACATTTGTTAAATGTTGAAGAATGGGCAGAGCGCTACCAGAATGGAGATCTCCTGCCGGAGGAGCTTAAAATGTTACATGCGACCTTAGAGGAAGATAGCGTATTGAATAAGGCTTTTGAACAAGCTTTACAAATACAGGTATTGATCAAAGAGCATGCCCGCAAGACCCATTTAAAATCTAAACTGGCACAGGCTGCGGTGCAGCACAGGGCACAATCTGGCCTGGAACTGCAACATGAGCCTGCTAAAGCGGCTCCTAAAACGGGCGTTTGGATGGCTGTAAAACGCTATTGGAAGCCAATATCTGCAGCGGCAGGTATTGCTTTATGCTCTTCCCTGTTTACCTATACCCTTACAAAGGATACTAAATCAAAAAACAACCAATATGTATTGCTGAAAAGAGATATTGAGTCGATCAAAAAGTCTCAGAATCAAATCATCAGCAATATGAAGCAAACGGAGAGCAGTACCCCTGTTCCCCCGGTTGAGAACCCGGGCACTTTCGGTGGTTCCGGTTTTGCTATAAATAATGACGGCTATTTCACTACAAACTATCACGTGGTAGAAAAAGCAGATTCTATTTACCTGCAGATGAGCAATGGTAAGTTTTTTAAAGCTTCTGTGATCAAGGTAAATCCTGAGGCAGACCTGGCCATCCTTAAAGTTGAAGATAAAAATTTCAGCTTCAAGCAGCCCCTTCCTTATACTATAGACAAAAATGTAGCTTTACTGGGCCAGCGTATCTTTAGTATCGGTTACCCTAAAGATGAGGTAGTTTATAATGAAGGCTATATCAGCAGTGAGAAGGGTTATGATGGCAATACTTTAGCTTATCAGCTGGAGATCACGGCCAACCCCGGCCAGAGTGGTGCCCCGGTACTGGATAATAATGGCAATATCATCGGTATCATCACGGGTAAACAAAATAATACAAGTGGAACTACTTTCGCGGTACATGCCGAGCAATTGGTGAAGATGATCGCTGATCTTTCTAAAGACAAGAAAGTAAACCTGAACAATAAGAACCGTTATAGTACCAATCCTCGTCCTGAGCAGGTAAAATCGCTGAGAGAGTTCGTTTGTGCGGTAAGAGTGTATTAAAGCTTACCAGGCAAGGTCTTCATCTTCAGGCTTTGACGGAGGGTTTTCGAGTTTTGAAATATTTTTTTCCAATTGCCGGTCTATAATCAGATCGGCAATTTTTTTTGCGATATCCCCTCCTGCAGCCATCACTTCTTTGATCTTTTCTTCAAAAATATCAAGCCGGTAGAGCCTGGAAAACAATTCTTCCAACTGGTACTGCATCATATAGCGCACCTTATCTGCCAGGGCAGCGGCAAGCTTTTCCCTGCTGATATAGTCGGCAACATGCTCCAGTTCAAAACTGTTGCCGATCACTTTTTCCAATGCATCCCGGTGTCTCGAAAATTCATACTGATCTTTCATAATCCTTCTTATCTTATTGTCCGGCAAATGTGAAGGTTAACCGTAATCCACCCCTTGTTGTGGTGAGCGGGAACGATGTATTCACATAAGGATTGCTTTGTTTGCGGTCAAAATAAAACTGGATCTGCAGGTTATCATTAATGATGTAGTCGATCGTAGGCATAATAGAGATCACCCGCTGGCCCATAGTCGCTACACGTTCATCCATAGCTATATAAGTATTGGTCGTCACATCATCCCGGATACCGATATCACATTTAATGTTCAGGTCATTCTTCAACTGGCGGCTGCCAAACAAAGAGAAAGGCAACCTTAGTCCACGTACCCGGTAACCAAAGCCGAATTCAAAGGTGGAAGATTTGGTTTCACTCACCTGGTAATCGATCAGGCTCAGACTCACCATTCTTGATTTCCCGTAATCTACCCTCATCGTCAGGTTGTTCTTAAAGGCTGCATTGAAGCCCAGGATAGGTCCGAAGTTCTCATTGATGGTCACATTAGGCACCTGGAAGAAGGGTACATAATTATTAGAATTAGAATCAATGAACGAAGGGAAACCTACGCCGATCAAGTCAGAGTACAGCAATGAGTTGGTAAACGAATTCATACTCATCTTACCCGTATAGTTATGGTTCAGGGTAAATGAATTCATAATATCGGAAAAGAACTCCAGGTTAGACAAGCCGGTATAAGTTACGCGCCAGTTAGGCATCGGGAAATAATACCTGAACGGGTTGCTCCTGATATTGTTGCGGTCATACTGGATCAATGGAATGTTACTGGCATCTTTGCCGGAATAAGCGGCCAGGAATGCCGGGATCAATACATCCTGGGAGAAGCCGGTGTATCCTTTGCTATAATTTGGATTGTTCGGGTCTCTTGTTCCCCCGGTATAGGGGTTTACGGTACCCAGCCGGTCAGAGATCACCGGCCTGTTACCGACGAAGTTCCGGTAGTTGGCATCGATCTCATTCGGCTTTCCACCACCAAACATGGTTGAGATACCTATATAGGTCATATCAAATGTACCAGTCAGGTATGGGTTGATCTGGTTAAAATCGCCCGTCACCTCATTATATTTATTGATCCTGGATTGATTCCTCGTAAAGTTGCTGGACCAGTTAAGGTCGATACGCATTTCCCGGATCGGTTCTAATACTGCTTTAATATTATAGGCCTGGGTATACCTTTGCTGCATCATCCCGTTAAACAAACTATCTTTTGAAAGATTGTTATTTAAGATTTGCTGATCCAGCCAGTATTGATCGGGCTGATAGCCTAAAGCAAAACCTAATCCATTGGCATTATTACGCATATTAGCGCCGAAATAATTGGTGCTGTCCATGTAGCCCGGCAATACGGTACCGCTGTTTTCAGAATAGTCGACATTGATGTTCTTGATCATGGTAGCAAATCGTAACAGTGCTTTCGAACCATTGGTCATCTCCGGCACGACCGCCCTTTTCGCTTTACGCCAGGCGATGATCGCCTTACGGTATCTCAGTCTTTCGTCTTTTCTTAATTTCTTAAGTGCTGCCGATACATCTCTTACCGCCATGGTATCACTACCTTTTACATCTTTGGCCGTAAATTGTTTCTTTTCCGGCTTAGGAGGTACGAGGGATTGTTTTTTCTTTTTCTCTTCTTTTTCATCCTTCTCGTCTTTCTTGCCCCCGTTTTTATCATTACTGCCAATACCACCGATCACGGAAGCTTCTTTCCCCAGCTTGTCGCTCATTTTCAGCTTGTCTTGGGTAGACAGGTTTTTCTTCGGCAAAGCTTTATTGGCCTCTCTTAAATAGCGGCTACGGCTGTAAAGCTGTGTGAAGTTAAAAGCACCGTTGACCTGCTTCAGTTGCGTATTGGTAATAATATTCCCCTGACTATGTGCCAATAATGATGCTGCGGTCCAGTCATAATTAGCATTATAGATCATATTAATGGTCGTCCAGCTCAGGAAAGGAAACTTACTGGTCGGGAGATTGTAGGCTATATCTACTTTCTGTGTAAAGTAGGTATTCCTTCCAAAGTCTGACAGGGCATCAAACAAAGAATCTCTTTTAGAACGGTTATTGATCCTGCCATAAGGCTCATCGATCCTGGATATATTGTTAGCCTGGTAGTTCAGGGACAAGGAGCGGGTAAACTCCCATCTTAAATTATAATTCCTGTTCCAGATAAAGTTTTTATAGTAATAAGGTGGCAATTCATAATCTCCGTCATCTACATTTCTCAGGATGGTCTCATTAAAGGTACGGTCCAGGCTGTTTCTGAAGGTAAAGGAGTTAGGCAAATAGTTGAAATTAAAATCTCTGGCAAAAGCGAGCCATGGAGATTTTGACTTGATCATTTTCTTAAACGGCTCAAAAGGTTTAGTAGCTACCGCATAGGTATAACCTAAGCCAAGCTTCTGATCTGTAAACTCATCGCTTTGAATCAATGGATTACGTGTGTATTGCTTCAGGTAAGAATAGTTTAAGTCGAAGTTTTTAATGCTCCAGGGCTTGGGCTTTCCTGCTTTTTGCGGATTACCCAGGATACGCATATTGTTCACATTAAAGCTGGTAATAGACCTGAAGTCCTGTGCCGCTTCTCTCAATGCACGACGCTGATCGCCGGAATATCGGTTAAGTTTATCCTGGAAGATGACATCAATATCATAAGGGTCGTACTCCGGATTTGCTGTGTTCTGAGAATAGCCTGCAAAAACCGGTAACTGAAGACCCAGCTTTGCCGGGAACAATTTACCTAAATTCAAGTTGGCATTTCCCTCATAGCTATAGTAATCTTCACGCGCCCGGTCATTTACCCGCTGATCAATACTTCCGTAGCCTTTAGTATGCATAGAGCCTCCGACGTGCAAGCTACCTAAGTCGGCCAGCTGAGCATTCACCTGTGCCGTAGCGGCATAACCGGAACGCTCATCGGTACCGGCATTTCTCAATTCATTGAACCAGACCTCTACACATTTTGCCAAACCGTCATCACCTGGTGTCTGAGTGGTCCTTTTAGGGTTCAGTACCCCCAGCATAATATTTTTAACCTCTCCGAAGTTAGGGCTACCGATTACCTTGATCAGGCGGCCATTCCTGTCCACGCCCTGGAAAGGCAGTACAGAAGAAGCCCCGGTGGCATTACGGTCATTTTTCAGGTTGATCAGGTCTTCGAGATTGATCTCCATATTATTCGCTTCCGGCCACACCTCTTCTGCAGTTATAGCTGCAGACCTAGGCAGGGTAACGGACAATGGAACCTGGAATTCATAATAATTGCGTACATAATCGGAACCGATACGGATAAAGGCGACCAAATCACCGTCACGTACTGCCGGTTGATTTTCTACCGATTCTGCATGTATAAACATTTTCAATTGCTTATACTGTCTCATATTCACCCCGAACTCTTTAAATACGCCGCGCGCATCACCATCTTTAAGGCCACAGATCTGTACCGCCAGAGATTGCTCATCGGCTCTTAACTGCTGCCCGGTAGTAGCCATCTGCAACTGGCGCTGAATGCCCGGAGGTATTTTATAAGGAATCGGTGTTTTATTACTGTTTTGAGCCACGTTTACATTGGTAATACCAAAAGTGGTGGTTCTCTGGTCTTCTTCCGGAATATTCTCTCCCGGGTTGATCAGGGAGAAATTATACCTTCTCCACATGCTTCTTTCAAACTCCAGCCTGGCGAAACGCAAGGTCGTTTGCTCCTGGAAGCCGTTCATGAACATCCTTACGAAGCGGATACTCCTGAAATCACTGATACCGCCTATTTTGGCATCAAATTCTTTGATAGGGATCTTGATCTGGTACCAGGTATTGATACTTTGAGTTTTATCGGGCAGGGTTACATTTACTTCGCGCTTATCTACAATATGATTGGTACCGACCTGCATATTCGGTTCCATCTTTATTCTATACTGGTAGTAAGATTCAGATTCATTGAGGGTATTATCCCTGTTGATATCTTCCGATTCAGGGAAAGAGGTTCCGGCTGTGGTTTGAGAGCCGCCGTTGTCATTCAATACAGGAGAGTTCCCTTGTGGATTATTAAAATAGCGGTAACGCTCCAGCACCCCGTTATTCTCCGCATCATGATCAGAGTTGTAAAAATGCTTAAAGTTATCAGAAGAGGGGTCATTGAATAATTTTTGATAAGCCGGGGAGCCTGTGCCTAAAACACCACCTACCTGAGTTAAGAAAGTTTCAAAAAACTCCTCTCTTTCTTCCCGGTCATCCAGAGCATCGTAGCCCACATCCTGAGTAGCCCTGGCTGCAGGGTCCTGGTCAAAGGCACGTACGATCTGTTGCTGGAATTTAGGAATATAGCCCCAGATAGTGCGGTCCAGCTTATCTATATTCTTAGGATAGGTGATCCCGTTTTCAAAAGCCAGGCGTGAATCTTTCAGTACATCTTCAGAAACGTTACCCAGGTTGAAATACAGGTAACCGCCATTGCTGGTCCTGTTATATATAAAGGGATCCAATACCCAGAAAGTCAGGTATTCTACATTGGTCTGTTCAAAGTCACTCTGGTCCAGCGCACGCTGGATACCTCCCCAACGGGCTGCGGGGTTTAAGAGGTCACCTGTGGCCGGGTCAACATTATTGGCATCAAAGTTATAAGGTCCTCTTATCGTCGGGTTATAGTTCAGGTCAAATGTAGTGAGGATGCTCATGGCATTCTGTACATCCAGTCCCGGAAATACTTCTTTGATCTGTACCTGTCTCCAGTAGTCCTGCAGTCGCGTATCATTATTTACACTGGCCGGAGAATTGGGTCCGCCTTCATTCAACTGCGGTTCAATATTGTACCAGGACAGGTTGGCGCGGTTCATTCCGGACCGTAAATCATTGATTAAACTCGCTTCAGGAAACAATACATTGTTGGTCGGGCCCACCGCATCCAGTGGCACACTGGATAAACTCCAGCTATTTGCCGGGTAGCGGATGTCGTAGCTGTTACTGGCCCCTTCAAAATCATCTACATAGTTTGTTCCGCCTGCATCGCCGTCAAGGTCTACAAACCTGGAGTGGCCGGGGAAGATACCGGCAACTTCTGCACTACCGGAGATCAGGGAAGGAGCAGAGGTACTGTAAAAAGGAAGTTTGTCCACCAGCCTGGTCAGCCAGGGTGCTTCTGATTGGTAATTGACATCGGCACCAACGACTGTATTTTTGATCGGGTCATAGCCACTGGTCACCTTTTGTGTAAAGGGCCGTTCTGCCAGTCTCATATAGGTAGCCCCTAAGGTAAGTTTATCATTGGCATAGTAATCGAGCCTTGTCCCCATAAAACTCTGGGTAGTCTGGCCGAACGTTCCGTTATCTTCATAAGAAATATTGATCGGCTGGCCGGAGTTCAGTAAACCCGTGTTCAGGATACGTACAACCCCCATTCCATAATCTACGGAGTAATCGGTACCTTCCATCAGTCTTTGTCCACCTACCGATACGGATACGGAACCCTGCGGTATGTTGAAGCCATTCAACCTGATCTCGGAACCTCCGCCTGAGTATTGAAATTCACCCTTGATGAGGAAACGGTTATTTTGCTGCTGCTGTATAGCCACCGCTTTGGTGGAGTCATAAAGGATCTGGTAAATGTATTTTCTTTCTAAATTCGGATCATTTCCCAGAGCCGGTTTGAGCGTTCTGCCAAAGGGTTGCAAGGTGGGGAAGATGATCTTACCATTCCTGCTGTTGACTGTAAGCCCTTCTACAAAGTCAAAAACACCATCCGGGAACGGATCATTCTGGGGGTTAAGCCGGTCGAGGTTCAATAAGGAAATAATGGGAATACCTGCGCTTGGTCCTTCAGGTAAGAAGCGTTTGTTCCCACCCCCGGGATCCTGGTAAAGTACATTCAGCCTGAATTTATCTTTAGATATATTCATGCCTTGCAGCGAGTACACATTCTTCATCATCAAATCCCAGATAGGAAGATTCACCCTGGGGGCGGTACCTTTCAATAACTTCAGGAAGATCACTTTTTGTGCACTACTGTCCGGAGGCAGATCCTCTGAGAATTCCCCTACCTGGTGTACCTCACCATTATAGGTATAGCGATAAGCAACAGCCACCACATCATCCGGGTTGGGGGTCATGGTCAGCAAAGAGATATAACCCAGTTGTGGCTGGAAATAAAATTCATTATCATTCAACTTCCTCACGGTAACGCGCTGAAATTGCTCCCCTTCTCTCAGCCCCATAGAGATCGCACCCTGCGTAGCAGTACTTTGCATCCTTGCCATCGGGTTCTGGTTCAGGTTTTGATAGAGTGCATTGGACCTATTGTCCGGGTAAGGCGTTCCATTACCGGTGCGTAAACTTGCATTGTAAGGATTGGCCTCACCAAGGTCCATAAAGGCCATCGCATCCCTGATCCCTTGTGTGCTCCCGGTACGGTTGGTGACCCACACCTCGACTTTATTGATCATTACCTGGGATTTAATAATAGGAATCTCAGACATTGCGTTGTCGTAGTTCTCAAAGAAATACTGGCCTAGGAGGAAGTGCTTGTTCTCATCATAATCATTGATCATGAGTTCAAAATCCTGGGTCATAGCACCTCCTTTGGTGGTCATGGACCTTCTTTGTGATTTTTGTTGCGAAATCACGTTGGTCATCCATAATTTACCCCATTGGGTCTGCACTTTTAAGCCGAACAGCGAAGACACGCCCGGTGTCAGTGCACTGCGTAAAGGGAAACTGGTATTACCCAGTTCAATTTTTTTAATGATCTCATCTTCCTTCCCCGTATACTCCAGCCGGCGCATTTCCTGCATCTCACCGAAGTTGGAAAGGGTATTATTACTGATGTTCAGCTTCATCTTATCACCTATCTGGGCCACAAGATTCACATTCATCTGCATATCGAAATCAGGAATAGCGTATTTCTGATTTCTGAAGGGGATATTCGGGTTTTTTAAATTCTGGGAGAAGAAACCTGCCATAACGGTAAGATTTCCCTGTGGTTTGATGTCCAGTTTGGTACCGCCAAAGAGCCGGTCAAAAACGCCTTCTTTATTCAGGGCAGGCAGATCGGGCTTTTGGTTGAACATACCCAAAGCTTCGAGCCTTTCATTAAAATATTCGTTTTCATCCTGCCTGGAACGGTATTTATAATACTCATCAAAGCTCATTTCTGTTGGATTCCTGAAATTAAGGTCTCCTATCTTTTCAATAAAGCGGTAAGTATTTGAATCGGGATCATATTCTACCGATTTCTGTATGTTCTTCGGGTCATTAAAGTCAAAGTAGCTGGCCGCTGTTGTGTCCCCGGTGCCGGAAGGTCCGGCCTGGGCCTTATCCTTAACGGGAAACTTTAAGCTATCTTCTGCAGCAGCACCTGCTTCCAAATACGGGTCCTGGCTATCGGCCCATGTCCACAAATCCGTAAAACGGCCAAAGCCACCACTCGCCACTTGAGAAACAAATGCCGTGGTTGCTATCACCCCTAATACTCCCAGCCCTCTGTATATTTTGCGTTTTGTATTCAAACCAAACGATCAAATTAAATTTTGTTCAACTATTTTTAACTATAAATTTTTCAATGCTGCTTTGATCAGCTCTTCTACCGAGTAGCCTTCGTCTCCTGCTTTCATTGATTTTTTAATGGCACTTTCTGCATTGGCTTTAGGTATGCCTAAGCCTAAGAGCGCCTGTAAGGCATCCTGTTCTATAACAGGTACTGCAAATCCCGCCCCGGCTTCAAGATCAGGAACACTGAGCTCCAGCTTTCCTTTTAATTCCAGGATAATGCGCTGGGCCGTCTTTGCCCCAATTCCTTTTACTTTTTCCAGGCTCTTGCTATCCCCGTTGGCCAGTATCCTGGCCAGATCAACCGCTGTCAGTGATGAAAGTAATATTCTTGCAGTAGCAGCGCCCACTCCGGAGACACTTAAGAGCTTCTGGAATGCATCTTTTTCTTCTAATGAAGCAAATCCGTAAAGCACCCAGGCATCTTCTCTCACCTGCAAATGTGTATAGAGCAGCACAGCATCCTTTCGGTCTTTAACCTGCTCATAAGTGTGTAAGGTAATGTTTACATCATAACCCAAGCCGTTAATATCCACGTAAGTATGTGCCGGGCTCAGCTGCTGCAACACTCCTTTTACATATCCGATCATAGTTTCACTTTGTGTTGTAATGCATTTTATCAAACGAAAAAACGCTGTGAATTAGTACAGCGTTTCTATTTATTATTTAAGATTTCTTTAAAACTTTTTTACCACCAAGGTCTGTCACGCTTGAAGAGTTTCCAGTAGAAGTTTACAGAGATGGTAGAATATAAGTCCTTGGTTGTAGGATCTCCCCTGTATTCTCCCGGTGTACGTTGTTTTCCCGGTGTGATTTCACCTGTACGATCTGCCATTCTCTTAGCTTCGTAAGCTTTATAGCCTTCGTTGAGGTAAGCAATGTCAAATCTTAGCGGATCTATGTACTGGCCGCTCACATCATCGAGGTAATCGGTAAATGTATAACGCATTACATATTCCATACCTATAGATAAGCCTCTGCCCACATCTACTCTGAAGCCTATACCAGCAGGTACGATCAGGGAATAGCGGCTATAAGCCTCAGGATAACCTGCTTTGTCGAAATTTTGTCCTTCTGTTGCCAGAGGTCTTAAGTCAACCCATCTTTTGGTATCGTTCTCAAAATCGATGAGGCTACCACGCGGATTGAAATAGATCCCGCCGAAGCCGGCCAGAAGGTAGGGTTGAAATCTTGCTTTGGCTCTTCTGCCAAATTCCCAGTTACCAAATAATTGGAAAGGACTGATCTCGAACATTAAAGTGCTTTCCCAAATGTTTGTTTTCACATCAAGATTGCGCAAATATCTTTGAACGGGATCATCTGTAACATTTTTGGACTGTTGGCTTGCATTCTGGTTCCACTTGTCATTTGCATACAAGGTTCCGTTAGAAACACCCAGGCGCAATGCGAGTCCGGGAACATGTGTGTACTTTACGTAAATACCACCCATTCCTTTAAGATTACTCCAATAGTCCCCGTTTAAATAATGATCAACAGCACTTTTTGTTCCTACGTCTGCCCATAAATCTGACATGCCATAAGTTACCCCTAAAGAGAAGCTGCGCTGATCAAGATATTTGATATCCGGCTGCAACCAAGCATGACGTTTCTTTTGCTTTTCTGTTTGTGCCTCTGCCTGTGTAGCAGAGAACATTGAAAAAGAAGCTAACAATCCAATATTTAGAGCTTTTCGTAACAAATTTTGCATTTCTGTTATCAATTTGAGGGATGAAAGTAAAATATTTTCATCAAATATTAAAGCAAATTCTTAAAATTATTATAAAAACTGCATTTTAGGGTCAAAACATCGTCTGTTTCAAGCCTATAGCTGGTCTTTTATCCCTAGTGTTTCATTCACTTTAGGGATAATTTTTGCGGAAAGTGCAGCATCATTCTTCAATACGTGTCCGTAGGAAGGGATCATTTCCTTCAGCTTAGCTTCCCAGCTACTTTCTTTCAATTCCCGGGCAAAACAGCGTTCTAATAGCTTGATCATAATAGGTACCGCAGTAGAAGCTCCCGGAGAAGCGCCCAATAATGCTGCAATACTACCATCTTCTGCCGTAATCACTTCAGTACCAAACTGTAAGATACCGCCTTTATTTTTATCTCTTTTGATCACCTGCACCCTTTGTCCGGCAACTTCCAGTTCCCAGTCTTTGGCTACAGCATTAGGATAATATTCGCGCAGCGATTGCATGCGGTCTTCCTGGCTCTGCATCACTTCCTTGATCAGGTATTTGGTCAAGGGTACATTTGCCAGACCGGCGCGTACCATCGGGTAAATATTGTTGAGCTTTATAGAACCCGGCAGATCAAGGATGGAACCTTCTTTGAGGAACTTGGTAGAAAAACCTGCATAAGGGCCAAATAACAATTCTTTTTTACCATTGATCACCCGGGTATCCAGGTGCGGTACAGACATCGGCGGAGCACCTACTGCAGCCTTTCCATAAACTTTACCGGAATGCCTGGCAATAATTTCCGGATTGGTACAGCGTAACCACTGCCCGCTCACCGGGAAGCCTCCGAATCCTTTTCCTTCCTTAATGCCTGACTTCTGTATCAATGGCAGTGCCCTGCCTCCGGCACCCACAAAGATGAATTTGGTGTTCACCCAGCGGATCTCTCCGGTATCGAGGTCTTTTACTTTAACATTCCAGCTCTGCGGACCATTCTTTTCCAGGTCTTTGACCTCATGATCAAAATGGAAGGATACATTCTCTGATCCTTTAATAAAATCAAATAACTGCTCTGACAGTGCTCCGAAATTCACATCGGTACCGGTAGCCATATAGGTAGCGGCCACTTTCTCTGCTGTATCTCTGCCTTCCATCACTAGGGGTGCCCATTGGGCTATAGTAGCTTTATCCTCTGCATACTTCATTTCTTTAAAGAAGTGGTGCTTGCTCAGGATATCGTAACGTTTCTTCAGGAAATCGACATTTTTATCGCCGATCACAAAACTCATATGCGGAGTCTGTGACAAAAAACCGGGTGCATCTTTCAGCAATCCCTGGTCCAGCATATAGGCCCATAACTGCTTGGACAATTCAAATTGCTCATTGATATCGAAAGCTTTGCTGGCATCTACTGTGCCATCTGCTTTTTGGGGGGTATAGTTCAACTCACACAGTGCAGCATGTCCTGTACCTGCATTATTCCAGGCACTGGAACTCTCCTGAGCAATTTTGCCCAGGCGTTCAAATATCCCGATAGAAAGGTCGGGCTGCAGGATCTTCAACATGGCACCTAATGTAGCGCTCATGATACCGGCACCCACCAAAACTACGTCAAAGGAAGAATTATTTTTATTGGCAATGGACATTATTGTTGATTTTTTGAATCCTGCAAAGTTAAATGCATCACACTAAAGAATCAAGTGTTAATTTTTGGCCTGAGCTAAAAAAGTATACAAGCCCTCAGGCAAAGGCAATATTGCCTCCTTACACGCACTGAAAGCCTGTAATTTAAGGCCTTTCCGTATTAAGCGCATCCGGGGACTAAAACCAGGATAGGAAGCAACATAATAGTCCCGGCAAACTGCCGGGACTATTATAAATTACCTGATTCATTATGTTTATGCTACGCTTTGCTTAGCGGCTTTCTTTTGCGCATGGGCCAGGGCTGCTTCACGCACCCAGGCACCTTTTTCCCAGGCATTTTTACGGGCTTCCAGGCGCTGACGGTTACAAGGTCCATTACCTTTTACCACGTTCCAGAACTCATCCCAGTTGATCTCCCCGAAGTCGTAGTGACCACGCTCTTCGTTCCATTTCAGGTCCGGATCGGGAATGGTCAGGCCCAAAATATTAGCCTGCTCTACGGTAACATCAATAAATTTCTGTCTTAAATCATCATTACTGAAGCGCTTGATCTTCCAGGCCATGCTTAGCTTGGAGTTAGGAGAAGCATCATCATTAGGGCCAAACATCATAATAGAAGGCCACCAGAAGCGGTTTAAGGCATCCTGTGCCATCTTCTTCTGAGCTGCACTACCCTTGGCTAAGGTCAGCATGATCTCATATCCCTGGCGCTGGTGAAAACTCTCTTCTTTACACACACGAATCATCGCACGGCTATAAGGGCCATAAGAACAGCGGCACAATGGCACCTGGTTCATGATGGCTGCACCGTCAACCAGCCAGCCGATCGCGCCCATATCTGCCCAACTCAGGGTAGGGTAATTGAATATAGAAGAGTATTTTGCCGTACCATCATGCAATTGATCCAGCATCTGGTCACGGGTAATACCTAATGTCTCTGCTGCGGAATACAGGTACAGACCGTGGCCTGCCTCATCCTGTACTTTTGCCAACAAAACTGCTTTCCTTCTTAAAGAAGGGGCACGCGTAATCCAGTTACCTTCCGGCAACATACCCACGATTTCGCTATGTGCATGCTGAGAAATCTGGCGAATCAAAGTCTGCCTGTATTTCTCCGGCATCCAGTCTTTAGGTTCTATCTTTAATTCGTCGTCTATTTTCTTCTGGAAAGCCAGCTCCAAAGTTTCGTTGCTCATAATTTGCAATGATTAGTAATGATCTAAATACAAAGATACGGATTTTTAATTGCTAATAAAACAGGCCGGAGACGACCGAGCTGATCGCAGGCAAGTATTCACCATTAAACAATCTATCTAAGTGCTCCGTCAAGCGGATTGAACATTATAAAGGCTATAAAAAGGTGCTGCCTAAAAGATGGTTTGCGCTATTTCGACTACAACGTAGTGAAATAGCGCCATCTCAAAATCAATATTTTTAGTATCAGAGATTGCTCAGCTACATTATATTTCGCCCGAAATGACACCCTTGTTAGACAGCACCTTGCATATATCATTGAACTAAGAATCAGGATAATTGTGCCAGTCCGTTCCTTACCCTTTCCTGGGTGGCTTCTTTACCGATAGATAATGCGATATCGAACACGCCGGGGCCAAATTTACCACCTACCAGCATTACGCGTAAAGGCAACATAACTTCGCCTTTTTTCACCCCGTGCTGTCCTGCGATCTCTGTCAGTGATTGCTCCAAAACATCATGTTCCCAGGCTATCGTATCCAGGCTTGCCGCCCATTCGTTCATCACTTTGGTCTTCTCTTCATTCCATTTACCTTTGATCGCTTCTATATCTAAAGTTTCCGGTGTCTTGAAGAAAAATCCGCCCTGCTGTACAAAATCGCTTAATAAGTGGCAGCGCTCTTTTACCAGGCCTACTACCTGGTCCAGCTTGCCCAGGTCTTCAATCATGATACCGGCCTCTTCCATAAATGGTTTTACCAAAAGGGCCAGGCGGCTGTTATCGGCTCTTAAGATATGCTGCTGGTTGAACCATTTAGCTTTATCGTAGTCAAATTTCGCCCCGCCTTTATTCACCCTTTCTATAGAGAACAGCTGCTCCAGCTCTTGCAGGGAGAAGATCTCCTGCTCAGTACCGGAACTCCAGCCCAGCATAGCCAGCATATTGACAAAGGCTTCCGGAAGGAACCCTATTTCTTTAAATCCTTTCGTGGTTTCGTTTGTTTTAGGATCGGCCCAGTCCATAGCAAATACCGGGAACCCTAAACGGTCGCCATCTCTTTTGCTCAATTTACCATTACCATCCGGCTTCAGGATCAGGGGCAGATGCGCCCACTGCGGCATCTCCGCTTCCCATCCCAGGTATTTGTACAGCATCACATGAACGGGTGCGCTGGGCAGCCATTCTTCTCCACGGAAGGCATGGGTAATATTCATCAGGTAATCATCTACTACCACCGCCAGGTGATAAGTAGGCATACCATCACTTTTCAACAGCACTTTATCGTCTACCACATTGGTATCATGACTGATATCTCCGCGGATGAGGTCATGGAAATGAACCGTTTCATTTTCCGGCATTTTGATGCGGACCACATAAGGTGTCCCGGCTTCCAGCAATTCGGCCACTTGCGCATCTGTCAACGTCAGGGAGTTGCGCATGTGCATACGTGTTTTATGATCGTATTGCGGGGAAGGGTTTTCCGGCGTTTTCAGATCATTACGCATCGCTTCCAGCTCTTCTGTAGTATCAAAAGCATAGTAAGCATTGCCTTGAGCGATCAACTGATCGGCATACTGACGATACATCGGTTTACGCTCGCTTTGACGATAGGGCGGGAAATCGCCGGGTTTCAAGGGACTTTCATCCGGAGTAAGTCCGGTCCAGTCCAGGCAATTGAAAATATAGGATTCGGCACCTTCAACGAATCTTGTCTGATCGGTATCTTCGATACGCAAGACAAAAGTGCCGCCATGTTTTTTAGCAAATAAATAATTGAACAATACGGTGCGCACACCGCCTAAATGCAAGCCACCTGTAGGGCTGGGTGCAAAACGCACTCTTACCGGATTTATCATGGATGCAAAGGTAGGGAATTTGGGATTTGAACTACTCATAAGTTGGCAACGCAGCCAACTTGCAAAAAATAAAGAAACAGGAATAGAAAAATGGGTGTGCTTATTAGCAAGCACACCCATTTAAAAAAGATAAATGATCTTTATTTTACATTAAAAAAGACCGGTTGGCTAACTTTCAGTTTTACGATCTTCCTGTTGTAGTTCATTGCCAAAGGCCATTGAGGACCACTTTTTACTAATTCAAGCGCCGCTGCATCATATTTAGGATGTAAGGGTACTTTAATCACCGGATCCTGGACCCTTCCTTGCTCATCTACATAAAAAGATACTACAACGACTGCTTTCCCGGGTGTTTTTAATGTTGCCAGTTCAGGCATTTTTAAACTAGTCCTGATATGTGCTACCCAATCTTTATAAGCCATTTCTTTATAAGGATTTACAAAGGGAAGCGCTGTTGCCGTCTCATCATTTCCCTCTTCGTCAAAATAGCTTGCATTCACCACCTCGCCTTGTGTATTATACTTTATCTGTGCACTGCGATTACCATTATAATGATAAAACACCCAGTCTCCCAATCTTTTGCCATCAGACCATTTCAATTGCCCGAATGAAGACAGTTTACCGTTGTCATACCTCTGTTGTGCATACTCCTTGCCATCTTCCTGCCATAATGAATCACAGATTTGTCCATTTTCAAACCATTTGAAGGCCGACAATAACTTTCCATTTGCATACACAGCAGAATCTAATCGTTTCCCATCCATATAGAATCCCTGCCACAGCCCGTCTTTCTTATTATCTACAAATCTTCCCAAACCGGACACCTGCCCTCCGGGATAATAATAGGTAAAATAGCCATTTCTTACTTTTCCTAAAGAATCAGCATACTTACCGGTCATCTGAGGCTTACCATTCCCCAGAAAATAATCTGTAGCGATATAGCCGGAATCGGTTTTCTCCCTTAAGGAGTAAAATGAAGCATCGTTTTTATGACATGCTTTCCAGTCATAATTGAAAAATCTTTCCATTTTTTGGGCATTTAAAACCAGGGTGTAAGAGGTAAAGAATAATAAAAAAGAGATAAATTTCATGTGCATAACTACTTTAAAAACAAAAAATAAGGAAGCGCAAAGATAATATACTAAGCAGCGGAATGCTTATTTTACGCCTAAGAATTAAACATAAAATAAAAAAGGCCACGAAATATTCGTGGCCGGTATCTTCCTTTAATTAATGAATTATAGCTTCCCTACCTGGTAGAGCCTGCCCTGGTCGGTGATGGCATACAGTTTTCCGTCTATGCCCACAGCCACATCTCTGAACCTCTGGTTTTCGGTGCTCAACAGCCGCTCTTCACCGGCAACTTTACCATTCTGGATCCTTAAGCGTACAATGTGCTGCCCACTTAAACAGGCGATCAGCAAATTACCCTTCCATTCTGTATGGTAGTCTGCATTATAAAACACGGTACCACTCGGTGAAACAGAAGGATCCCAGTAATAAACAGGCTGCTCCATACCTTCTTTTTGCGTAAGCCCGTCTCCAATGACACCACCGCCATACTCAATACCATAAGTAATGGTCGGCCAGCCATAGTTCTTCCCGGCCTCTACTTTATTCACCTCATCTCCACCTCTTGGACCAAACTCTACCTCCCAGAGTGCATTGGTCTGTGCATCATAAGTAAGCCCCTGAACATTCCGGTGACCATAGCTGTACAGTTCCGGCAAAGCATCAGGATCATTGGCAAAAGGATTGCCGGGGGCTGCCTGGCCTTCCCTGGTGATGCGCAGTATCTTGCCAAGACCAGTAGACTTATCCTGTGCCAACGGGCGGGTTACCAGGTCGGAGCGCTCCCCGGTACTTACCAATAAGTTCCCGGTCTGATCAAAGACAAGCCTGCCACCGTAGTGCAACTGGCCCTGGTAAGCCGGCATAGCCCGGTAGATCACGTCAATATTGCTGATGCTGCCTTCATTTTCAGCCAACATCCCTTTTGCCACGGCGGTCACCGTACCTCCGCTTACATTTTCTGAGAAGGTCCAGTACACCATCCTGTTATTTGCAAATTGAGGGTCTAGCGCTACGCCCAGCAGGCCACCCTGGCCGCCGGAGTTCACGGCAGGCAAACCGTTGATCGTACTCTTGGTACTACCATCTGCATTCAATACGAGCATGGTACCATTTTTTTGGGTCACCAGCCAATTCCCATTAGGCAAGGCCACGAGTCCCCAGGGCGCTTGCAGCCCCTCTCTCAATACTTTTACATCCAGCTCTGCCTGCGTTTTAATACCATAGATACGGGTTTGTCCCTGGAAGGCAGGGGTATAGCTGGTATTCGGGTTTTGGGTCTCTACCGGGGGATATTGTGTCACATCATCATTGTTATTATTTCCTTTGTCTTTTCCGCAGGCCGAGACCAGGAGCGTGAGCAGGAGCATGCCTGATAAATGTTTCTTGTTCATATCTTTTTGTTTTTGTTTTGAACCATAAATTTACGAAAAATGAAACGGATGCTTATTTAGGGCAGTTTTTCTGGCTGATTCTGCTCAAAAATAGCTGCCTGATGCCCGGCAAATTATATCTTTGCCTTATGACCAACCACGACATTGCCGACCATTTTGAATTGTTGTCTAAACTAATGGACATTCATGGAGATGATAGCTTCAGGGCTAAGTCTTATGCTTCTGCTGCCTTCAGGATCGAGAAGGTCCCGGAGCCATTGGCAGAACTGAATGTAGATCAGTTAAAAGCTTTACCTGCGATCGGGGCATCTTTAGCCAAAAAGATCGAAGAGCTGAACCTGAGCGGTAAATTGTCGGCATTGGAAGACTACCTGGAGAAAACGCCCAAAGGGGTTGTGGATATGCTGCAGATCAAAGGGATTGGTCCTAAAAAGATCGCTTTGCTCTGGCAGGACCTGGGGATCGAAAGCATAGGCGAGCTGGAATATGCCTGCCAGGAGAACCGCCTGGTGACCCTCAAAGGATTCGGGGCCAAAACACAGGCTTCTATTCTCGCCAGTATACAGTTCATCAAAGACAATTCAGGTTTCTGTCTCTATGCAGAAGCTGATGTGATGGTGGGCCAACTCCTGCAATTTTTTGAAACGAATTATCCGGATGCGCTGTACAGCCCTGCAGGCGCTTTCCGGATGCAGCGCAATGTACTGGACAGCATCGACTGGGTATGCACCCTGGACAAAGAGGAAATCATCGCGGCTTTCTCTTTTGCTCCTTTTGAACTTACAGCAGCAGCAGATAAACTGACGATAAAACTGGAAGGATTACCACCGCTGAACTTCTACCTGGTAGCAGGCAGCGCAAGCTTCTTTATTGAATTGTTTAAACGGTCTTCTTCCGCCGATTTCATACAGGCTTTTGAAACGGCTTATGATTACCCGGAAAGCCCGGCCGGTGAGCAGGACCTGTTTACCAGGCATGAATTGGCCTATGTGCTGCCGGCATTAAGAGAAAGCCCGGAAACCCTGAAGCTGGCGATAAGCAACAGCTTACCCGAACTGATTCAGCCTGCTGATATCAAAGGTATCATTCATAGCCACTCTACTTACAGCGACGGGCAGCATAGCCTCGCGCAAATGGCTGCCGGTGCTCAGGCAAAAGGTTATGAATACCTGGTCATCAGCGATCACTCGCAGGCCGCTTTTTATGCGAACGGATTAAGCCCGGAGCGTATTATACAACAGCATGCTGAAATCGATCAACTCAACCAGAAACTGGCCCCTTTCAAGATCTTTAAAAGTATAGAAGCAGATATTTTAAATGATGGCCGGCTGGATTATGAAGACAGCGTACTGGACAGCTTTGACCTGGTGATTGCATCGGTGCACAGCAACCTGAAAATGACGGAAGAAAAAGCCATGCAGCGTATCCTGACGGCGATCCAACACCCTGCAACAAGGATACTGGGACACCCTACGGGCAGACTTCTACTATCCCGTGCCGGGTATCCTGTCGACCATAAAACCTTGATTGATGCCTGCGTGGCACATGATGTAGTAATAGAGATCAATGCCCATCCGCGCCGCCTGGACCTGGACTGGACCTGGATCGAATATGCTTTAAGCCAGGGCGCGCTCCTGTCCGTTAACCCGGATGCACATAGCATAGATGGTATGGACCTGGTAAGGTACGGAGTACTTTCTGCTCAAAAAGGCGGATTGACGAAAGCACGCAACCTGAGTTCGTTTAGCCTGGCAGATATGGAAGCATTTGTGGCACAGAGAAAATAATTTGAAGAAAAGGATACCTTATGATTCGCAATAGCCTTAGGCTCAAAATAGCTCGTCATTGCGAGCGTAATGAAATGAAGTCGAGCAATCTCATAAATATAATAAGAAAGATGCACTGCGATTAATATAAATTGACATAAAAAATCCCGTAGTAGATTATTTACTGCGGGATTTTTTATGCGCTCTTTCTGGTAAAGATAATTTTGTTCCGGAACTGAGCCTCCACCACTCTTCCGAAAATAATCCGGGTCCAACCGTTTTCCCAGCCATGGTTGTTCGCGATCAGGAAGCCTTTACCCTGGTCTTTTTTAATGATCTTATGGGCATCTATATAGCGCCCTTTTACTTTGCAGAAGACAATGTCCCCGATCTCGTAATCCTCTGCTGTTTCAAAAGTCAGGTTACTTCCACTTTTCAGAATGGGCATCATAGAACTGCCAAAGGCTTTCATTTTTCCACTGCCTCTTTCGGCCAATTCAATTTTTAATCTTTCAAATTTGTTCATGATTTATGTTTTAAGTAATTAATCCTGCAAAGATGTTCCAACGGGGATGCAAAGGAACTGCGTAAATCAAAAAAATTAAGGCACTCCTCCCTCTTTCCGCCACCAGAAAGACTTTCCTATGATTCAAAAGGATGCATTAAGGGTAACCATGTCTTTACTACGCAGCTCTGTTGCGCAGCAAACAGCCTGCCGGTTAAGACTGGTCACATTTTTAAGGACATCTCTCCCGGTTTTGAATATATCTGCTATCTTTATTTTTTAAATCATGCTCTAAGATCCATGTGGAACAGAAGAAATTTCTTAAGAAGTCTCGGGCTGGCATCTGCCGGCCTTGCGCTCAAGCCCCTAGATAGCTTAGCCCAAAAGACTGCGGCTTCAAAAAATAAGCAGGCCCTGAAACCTATTGTTTTATCGACCTGGCGCTTTGGCCTGGAAGCCAATGCGGCTGCCTGGAAAGTCTTGTCCACCAAAGGCAAGGCCCTGGATGCGGTAGAACAAGGTGTAAAAGTAACGGAAGCAGACCCTGAAGAGCGGAGCGTAGGCTACGGCGGGCGACCGGACCGGGACGGGAAAGTAACTTTAGATGCCTGTATTATGGACGAACTGGGCAATATCGGCTCTGTAGCGGCACTGGAATATATCAAGCACCCGATCTCCGTCGCCAGGGCGGTGATGGAAAAAACACCGCATGTAATGCTTACCGGGCAGGGCGCACTTGACTTCGCCCTTGCCCAGGGCTTCAAAAAGGAAAACTTATTAACAGATGCTTCTGAAAAGGAATGGAAAGAGTGGCTGAAAACAAGTGAATATAATCCCAAAGCAAATATTGAGAATCATGACACCATTGGTATGATCGCCCTGGATGCTTCGGGCAATTTATCGGGTGCCTGCACCACGAGCGGCATGGCCTTTAAAATGCATGGCCGTGTAGGCGATTCCCCGATCATTGGCGCAGGGCTGTATGTAGACAATGAAGTGGGTGCAGCTACGGCCACGGGACATGGTGAAGAAGTGATCCGGATCGTGGGCACGCACCTGGTAGTGGAACTCATGCGCCAGGGCAAAAGCCCTCAAAAGGCTTGTGAAGAAGCGGTGCAAAGGATCATAAAGCTGACCCGGCAAAGAGGAAAAGACCTTTCAAAGATACAGGTAGGCTTTATTGCCATTAACAAGCAGGGCGAGCATGGCGCTTACTGTATCCAGTCTGGTTTTAATTATGCGCTACACGATACTATAAACGGCAACCGGCTGATTGATGCACCTTATTATTTGACATAAAGATGAGAAAACTGGAAATAGCGGCTTTTAATTTAGCCTCGGCGCTGATTGCGCAACAAAACGGAGCGGGCAGGATAGAACTGTGTAAAAACATGGAAGTGGGTGGGCTGACCCCGGAAGCGGATGCCCTGGCACTCGCCAAAGATCAATTATTTGTACCCGTCTTCACCATGGTACGCCCCAGGGCCGGTGATTTTGTTTATAATGAAACAGAGTTTACCCAGATGCTGCAGACGATCCTGGCTTATAAAGAACTGGGCGCAGATGGTTTTGTTTTTGGCATACTGACGGGGAATAAAAAAATAGATGTGGCGCGCAATAAGGTATTGGTGGCAGCAGCAAGCCCTCTGCCCTGTACGTTCCACCGTGCCTTTGATGAAATTATAGAATGGCGCTCCGCCCTGGAAGATCTTATTGATTGCGGTTTCAAGACGGTGCTTACTTCTGGTATTGCAGCAGATGTAAATTCTGGTATCCATAACTTAAAGCAGATGGTGACAGCTGCGGGCAATAACATCGAGATCATGCCGGGAGGCGGCCTGAGGGCGGCCAACCTGGCTGCTGTGATGGAGGAGACCGGTGCGCGTTTTTTTCATAGCTCAGCTGTGCTCAGCGGAGATACTGCTGATGGTAACGAGATCCAGGATATGATCTCTATCCTGGAACATTAATTATAGCATAGCGTTATCCTATTGGGGATAAAACTAAAAAAGTCATTAAACGATCTCTGTTTAATGACTTTTTTGATTTATTTACTGCCAAACACTTGTTTCAACAAACTGGAAACCTGTGCTGCAGGATCTGTTCTTATCTTCAACTCTTCCTGGGCAATGGTCTGGAACATACCGTTGAGTGATCTTTCTACCACATATCCGCTCAGGTCGGGGTTGACCTTTTTAGCCACCATCGGTAATTTATTGTAAGTGCTAAAAACGGTATTCCACATTTTAGTAGCCCCTACTTTATCCAGGGATTTATTGATCACGGGTCTGAAGGCGGTAGTCAAAGCTGCGGTAGTCTTGTTTTGCAGGAACATGGTGGCTGCATTATTGCCTCCTTTCAGGATGCTGAAACCATCCTGTAAAGTCATAGAGGTAATGGCATTCACAAAAATAGGAGCGGCTTGTTTTGCGGCATCTTCTGCGGCCCTGTTCATGGATAAAATAGCCTGGTCTACTACCGAGCCCAGTCCTACCGATCTTAATGTTCTTTCTACCTGTTGGGCCTCAGCCGGCATCAAAATTTTGATGGCTGCATTTTTAAAGAAGCCATCTGTGATGGAAAGCTTGTTTGACGCATTATTGGCACCGATGCGTAAAGCTTCTTTTAATCCGCTCACCACCTGGGTGTTGGTCAGGCTGCCTGAATTACCGGTATTGGAAGCTCCTTTGCCCCCTCCTAATACGGTATTTAAAACATCCCCTAGCTTTTGCGCTTTAACTTCTTTAGCATTAATGCTCAGCATAGCTATCGCGCCGAGGGTAATCAGTATTTTTTTCATAATTTATGATTCAAATTTTATTACAGTAGTATTCTATTAATTAAATTTAGATAAAAAAAATGACCCGGGGTTTAATGTGCCTCCCAGATTTGCAATATTTGAGCTGCATGCTCCTTAGATTTCACTTTTTCAATGATGTGTGCGATTTTACCTTTTTCGTCAATTAAAAAGGTAGTGCGGTGTGTACCGTCAAATTCTTTACCCATAAACTTCTTAGGTCCCCAAACGCCATAATCATTGACCATCTTATGTGCACTGTCTTCCAATAAAGGAAAGGGGAGCTGGTGTTTGGTTTCAAATTTTTTATGGCTTTGCTCATCATCGGTACTTACGCCCAGGATGGTAATGCCTGCCTGCTGCAGCGCTTCGTAGTGGTCTCTCAGGTTACAGGCCTGTACTGTACAGGTAGGTGTATTGTCCCTGGGATAAAAATAGAGTGCCAGTTTTTTACCTTTATAGTCTTTAAGCTGATGTATAGCCCCGTTTTGGTCTTTCGCTTTAAATGCGGGGGCTTTATCGCCCTGCTTTAATGTAGTCACGCTTTTGTGATTTTGGTTGAATAAAACAAAGGTAGCACTTTTACTACGCTTCTCTTGTTTACATTAAAGGAGAGAACAGGTACAAAACACGTTCTGCCAGTCTTCTCCACCTGGGTCTTTGCATCCATTCCCCGTAATCTAACTTTTCGGCATGCTTCAGGTCTTCCAGGAAGGCCTGGCTGAGTTCCTGCGCCAGTTCTTTATTGTACACCACGGCATTCACCTCGAAATTCAGGTCAAAGCTTCTCTGGTCCAGGTTGGCCGTACCTACAAAGGCGATCTTATCATCACAGACCATGGTCTTGGCATGTACAAATCCTTTGGTGTAGCGGTAGATCTCTACCCCGGCTTCGAGCATTTCTTCATAGTGCGAGGTCGCACAGGTATTGACGAAGGCAGAATCTGAATGCATAGGCACCAATAGTTTGATATTGATCCCGCTCAGGCTGGCCATGATCAATGCATCGGTAAGTGTTTCTTCCGGGATAAAATAAGGCGTGGTGAGCCACACGGATTTCCGGCTCAGTAAAATAGCCCGGTTGAGGGCAAATAAAATAGAAGGATAGTTGGAGTCCGGGCCACTGGAGATCACCTGTACCACTTTCCCTTCTGTTTCGGCTACCGGTGGGTTATTCCTGGGGAAATATTTTAAGATATCCTCAATGTTCTCATCGGCACAGAACTGCCAGTCGCCCAGGAATACCATTTGCAGGCTTAAGGCAGATAGGCCTTCAATACGCAGATGGGTGTCGCGCCAGTACCCTTTGCTCTTTTCCTGGTTGATGTATTTATCGGCCACATTAATACCGCCTACATAAGCAATCTTATTATCGATCAATACAATTTTACGGTGGTTGCGGTAGTTGAGCCGGTTCGCCAATGCGATCAGTTTGATCTTATAAAAGGGATAGTTGGGCACTCCGGCAGCATTCAGTCGGCGCACGAGGGTTTTGCGGATACTGCTGGCCCCAAAATCATCATAGATGAATTTTACCTCCACACCGGCTTTATGTTTTTCTATCAGGATATCGGCTATTTCATTCCCGATCACATCATTGTCGTAGATGTAATACTGTATATGGATATGTTCTTTAGCATTGCGCAGGTCTTCCAGCAGCCTGGGGAATTTTTGCTCCCCATTGATCAGCAGATCGACCTTATTGTCATCTGAGAAAATATTGCGCGCATCTTCCTGGATCATTTTCGCTAAGGGGTAAAAATATTCCAGGTCGGCTTTATGCTCCAGGCTCACTTCTTTAAAACGTTGCTCCAGCGCATTCCGCACCAATGCAGCAAGACGGTCGTCCTGCAGTATTTTGCGGGTATAGATCTTATTTTTGCGGTAATTGATCCCGAAGGAGAGGTAAAAGATGATGCCCAGGACGGGCACTAAAGCAATCAGGGACAGGTAGGCCAGGGCTTTTGAGCCTGAGCGTGCATTCATTAATATCATGAGGCACACCCCGATGGCCAGCAAGGCATAGAGGATCGATCCTATTTTAAGGATGGAGTTCCAGGGTAATGATTGTATCCAGTGTGTTATATCGTTGATCATTTCCTAAAGGCTAGCCTAAATTACTGACATTAGTACAGCAGGCAAAATTCTTTCGGCAATAATTACATAATCCCTGCCGTAATGCTTGCCAATCAGACATTTTGCTGCGTTAAAGTATGACTAATTTTCATCCCGGAGGGATTGGAGTCTTGTTTGATGATTTAATTTTATAACAAGCAAAATAAGTCATTAAATATATGAATCTGAATAATTTCACCATCAAAGCACAGGAGACGCTGCAACAGGCCCAGCAACTGGCCTTTAACAGCAGCAGTTCTTATATAGAATCACAGCACCTGCTTAAGGCTATGCTGGAAGATAAAGAAGGCCCTATCGAGTTTATTATTAAAAAAGCCGGTGGTAATCCTACTTTAATAGAAAAAAAATTAGAAGAAAGTATGGCACGCCTGCCTAAACAGACGGGTGGAGAAGCGGCTCAATCTGTAAGCCGGGAGGTAAATAATGCTATCTTAAAGACGGCAGGTATTTTAAAAACCTTTGGCGATGAATTCGTGAGCCCGGAGCATTTACTGGTAGCGCTTATACAAGGCAATGATGATACGGCAAAGATCTTAAAGGATGCCGGGCTTTCTGAAAAAGCTTTAGTGGCCGCGATCAAAGACCTGCGCAAAGGCAGCACGGTCAATTCGCAGACCTCGGATGCCAGCTTCAACAATTTGCAGAAGTTTGCCAAAAACCTGAATGAAATGGCCCGTGATGGCAAACTTGATCCCGTGATCGGAAGGGATGAAGAGATCCGCAGGACCTTACACATATTATCGCGCCGCTCTAAGAATAACCCGATCCTGATCGGGGAACCGGGAGTAGGTAAAACGGCTATAGTAGAGGGCCTGGCTCATCGGATCATTAATGGCGATGTGCCGGACAATCTGAAGAGCAAGGTGATCTATGCCCTGGATATGGGACAACTGATCGCTGGGGCAAAATATAAAGGAGAGTTTGAAGAACGCCTGAAAGGAGTCGTGAAAGAGGTTTCTGAAAGTAACGGGCAGGTTATCTTGTTCATTGATGAGATCCACACTTTAGTAGGTGCCGGAGGCGGTGAAGGCGCTATGGATGCTGCCAACATCTTAAAACCGGCCCTGGCCAGGGGCGAGCTCAGAGCAATAGGAGCGACTACCTTAAATGAATATCAAAAGTATTTTGAAAAAGATAAGGCCCTGGAGCGCCGCTTCCAGAAAGTATTGGTGGATGAACCTAATACGGAAGATGCGATCTCCATTCTCCGCGGCCTGAAAGACCGTTATGAAACGCACCACCAGGTGCGCATCAAGGATGAGGCGATCATAGCCGCGGTGGAATTGTCTCAAAGATATATTACAGATCGTTTTTTACCGGACAAGGCTATTGATCTGATCGATGAAAGTGCGGCAAAGCTGAAGCTGGAAATGAACTCTATGCCTGAGGCACTGGATGAACTGGAAAGAAAGATCCGCCAGCTGGAAATCGAAAGGGAAGCGATCAAAAGGGAGAATGATGAAGATAAGCTGAAGGTCTTGAACACGAATATTGCCAACCTGCAGGTAGAGCGGGATACGCTTAAGGCCAAATGGCAAACGGAACGTGATATGGTGTCCAAGATACAGAAGGCGAAGGCAAATATAGAGGCGCTGAAGCAGGAAGCGGAGCGTGCAGAGCGGGAAGGTGATTATGGTAAAGTGGCAGAGATCCGCTATGGTAAACTGAAGGTACAGGAAGAGGAATTACAGCAACATACGCAGGAGTTGAGTGAACTGAGTAATGAAAAGCGTTTGTTGAAAGAGGAAGTAGATGCGGATGATATTGCCGAGAATGTGGCTAAAGCCACAGGTATCCCGGTGCAAAGAATGATGCAGAGTGAGCGCGAGAAGTTGTTACATCTTGAAGAGCAGTTGCACAAAAGGGTGATTGGCCAGGATGAAGCCATCGTAGCGGTTTCAGATGCGATCCGTCGCAGCCGTGCCGGCCTGCAGGATGAGAAAAAACCCATCGGTTCTTTCATCTTCTTAGGTACTACGGGCGTAGGTAAGACAGAATTAGCCAAAGCATTGGCAGAAGCCTTGTTCGATGATGATAGTATGATGACCCGTATCGACATGAGTGAATACCAGGAAAAGCACAGTGTAAGCCGCCTGGTGGGTGCTCCTCCGGGATATGTGGGTTATGATGAAGGCGGACAGTTAACGGAAGCGGTGCGCCGCAAGCCTTATTCTGTAGTGCTTTTAGATGAAATAGAAAAGGCTCACCCGGACGTATTTAATGTGATGTTGCAGGTGTTGGACGATGGAAGACTGACGGACAATAAAGGCCGCGTGGTCAACTTTAAGAATACGATCATCATCATGACCAGTAACCTGGGCTCTGATATCATCCAGGAAAAATTTGAAGGATTGAGCGGCACTAATGATGCGCATTTTGAAGCAGTATTTGAGTCTACGAAAGAAGACCTGAATCTCTTGTTGCGCCAGACTTTAAGGCCGGAGTTTATCAACCGTATAGATGAGGTGATCATGTTCCATCCTTTGATGAAAAATGAGATCAAAGGGATTATTAAAATACAGTTTGAAGAGGTGCAGGCGCGCGTGGCACAGCAGGGTATTGACCTGAGGTTTACAGATTATGCGCTGGACCACTTTGCCCAACAGGGATTTGATCCGCAGTTTGGTGCAAGGCCTTTAAAAAGACTGATACAAAAGGAGATCATTAACCTGCTGAGTAAAAAGATCATTGCCGGTGATATCGACAAGAGTAAACCGGTATTAATAGATGTGTTTGATGGAGTGGTAGTGGTACGTAATGAAGAAGTATTGAACTAATAGAAGAACTGAGATTCGTGTTTTGTTTGTTTGTGTGAAAAGCCCCCGCGTCTGCGAGGGCTTTTTCCTTATGTACTTGCTATGCTTACAGACCTTACTGAACCATTACCGGGTATCCTTTCCCGTTGATGGAGATGATCAGTAAACCGGAACTCTGTTCTGGTAGTTGAATGCTTCCATTAAAGGGTGCTTTAAGGGTTTGCTGCAGTCGCCCGTCCAGGCTTAAGATCCGGATCTCTTTTATGCGGCTTAAGTCTCCTTTTACATAGAGTACTTTATTGTGGTTAGGATTGGGGTACAATTGAAATTCATTTGTGCGCTGCGGACCTGTTATTCCGGTAGGCGCTTCTGTTTCTTCTCCTAAACCTTCACAGTAGTTTTCCGGGTAGCTGTCCCACTCTGAGGTATCGAAACTGCTGTTGGGATTCAAAACAGTGGTTTTGCGGTACAGGCTTCTGGCTACTGCGTAATCTGCGATAGAAGAGGAATTGCCCAGGCGATCGACTGTGGTGGTATTGTAGCTAAGGTCCAGCGCAAATTTACCATCGAAGCGCATAGGAGTGGCATTGGACAGGATATCTGCACTGTCATTGCTGAAGCAGCTGAGCTGCGCCAGGGGATTGATGATCACCAGTTTTTTTCCATGGGCCAGTGTGCCTTCCAGTTGTACTTTGTTGGATGACCAGTACAAAGCCCCGGAGCTTTGGTTGCTTTGACGGATATTGAGGTAATAATCCCTCAGGTCGACGGTATAGCCGGTATTATTGGTGATCTCTATCGCCTTGTTCTGTGCAGACCCTACAATAAGTTTGGAGATAAACAGGTCCCGGCTGAGGGTGTCTGTGCTTAAAGTGGTCGCTGAGGCAAGGGTAGCAAAAGGACTTTTCACGTAGGCGTGGGAATAGCTCCTGACTTTAATGGTATAACTGGTGGCAGGCTGCAGATGGTGGAAGGTATAGCCATTACCAGCTGTAGTACCCACTTTGACATCATCCAGGAAGACTTCAAAACCCAATACATCGGGGTCCTGGAGATAGGGCCAGCTTACGGTGATATAACGGGCACCGGCATCGGCAAGATCTACCTGGTAGGGTTGCTCCGGCACATCGGGGCTGACGGAAAGGTTGCCCCAGATGGCATTGGCATATTGCGGACTGTCTACAAATGGATTCCTGTTGCCCTGTATGGTATAAATGGTATTGTTACGGTCCCGCTCTTTCTGGCTCACCGGGTCTTGCTGGTGCCATTGCAGCAGCAGTGAGATGTACCAGGACTTGAATGCTTTTTCGCTTAAGCTGTCTATAGGGTTCCTTACATTGGTATATTGAAAATAAGGAATCATGTTTTCATACCTTATTGCCACGTACATCAGCATCCTGGCGATATCGCCTTTGAATTCATCTATGGGTTCGGTTACGGTATTGGTATACCCCGGCATATTGGCCGGCCCTACCTTTGTTCCGTTCAGGGAGGTGAAGGCGGGACTATTGCCTACTTTACCAAACGGGAAATTGCTTCTTCTCTGGTTGACCCTGGCATCTGTAGGCACTACAAAATGCAGGTCGGAGTACATGGGATAATTGCTGTTAAAGAAGCTTTGGGAGTAAATATGCTCCCTGTTCCAGCCTTCACCTTCATTACTTGCCCCGGCGATCAGGCTATTGTTATTGTACCAGTAGTTGTAGGGATCTGCTCCAGCAGGGTTTTCGGAATAAATGTCCAGCAGGCTGCCATCGTTTTCATAATAATGATCTCTATCCGTTTGCTCATAATAGGCCGGAAGGTCTCCGTAATTCCAGCTGGTCGTTTTGGTAGAAATGATCTGGTTCAGTCTTGCTTTGAGTTTATATCCATCCAGGTTTTGGGTACCTTGATAATACCCGGCAGGTGCCTGGGCGCTCGCAATTATCCCTGAACTAAAGAGCAGGAAGCCCAGTTTCATCCATTTCAACGATCTCATTGTTATACTATTTTAGGGTCAAAATTACAATTTGAATATTAAATAAACATTATTTAGTCTGGCAGAGGCTTTAAACAGAAAAGACTGCAACTTAGTGCAGCCTTTTCCTTTGGTGATAGAATTGCGATGACTATTGTGCCATCATGTACATTACTTTATCTTTTTTACCTATAAAATACATCAAGGATACCTGAACGCCGGTGGCCCTGTATAAGTTGGTAGATAATTCAGAACTTGTTTTTAAGTTATTCCAAAGGTTTTGGTTGATCCTTACATCCAGGCTTAAGTGCTTGGAGAAATCATAGGCTGCTCCAATGGTGAAGCCCATACCATATCTTGCTTTAAAGTCATTGGCCAGTATACTGCCTGTTGTGGATACAAATGGTTTTGGTCCGCTTACCATATGTGCTTCCCCGTTTTGCTCTGCCATGTTCGTGGTATATTTAGTACCCGTCATATAGCTTCCATAAACACCTCCCATAACGGAAAGCTTGCTCAACTGATACCTGATGCTTACCGGCAATTCCAGGTAAGTGCTGTGTTGCAGGTTATAAGTATTTGTAAACTTCTGCTCTAATGCACTGTACACCGGTGTGGCTCCAGAACGGTCCACCGTCTGCTGGCTATAATTTTGGTAGTTTTCCACCAAAGAGCCACTGTAACTATTGCGTAGATACCTGAATTCCAGACCTAAGGTATATCTTTCTTTGAATTCGTAATAACCACCAAGACCGAGGTTAAAGCCGGATTGGAGGGGTTGGCTGAACATCAACTGACCGCCCAGGCTTCCGCCGAAGTAGAAAGGCTTGTCTTTATTCATGTAAGTGTTCATCATATCATAGAAGCGGGTAACGAAGCTTCTGCGATCATCTTTATTTAAAGTCTTTACTTTATAATTTTCAAGTGGTACCAGGTTAGCAAAGCCACCGCCATTGGTTATGTTACTCGCCATCAGGTCAAGTCCGGCTCCTGTATTGGCCGTAAGTTTCATATCAACTTTAGGGGCAGTGGAAGCTATCGCCACCAGGGAAAGTTTTTCTTTGTCCGATAAAGCGATCAGTTGCGTCCGCACATAGTTTCTTTGTTCAATGGTGTCCATGTGCTGAACGATCCTGTTGTCTGCTGTCTGGCTTTGAGTTACTTTACGGGTCGTTTCCTTAACCGGTGTGGTAACTTCTTTTTTCCATTCATTGTTATGCTTTTCTACGACAAATTTCTGTTTGTTCGTATTATCGAGCACAACGGCTTCATAAATGGAATCTTTAGCCATTACCGGGGCAAATTGTTGTTTGTCAATTTTTGCCAGTGCCACATCTGCAGTAGCGCTTACATTGGCCGGTGAAGAAGAAGTGATAGGGTTTGTAAATTGCTTCTTCTGAATATCGGCCGCTATGGTTGCCTCTGTAGCAGCTATTTTATTTTTAGCATTATTGCTCCGCTTCACATCCGTGCGGGTAGCATTAATATGCCTTCCTTTATTATTATGCTTGTCTGCGGCAACAACTGTTGTCGCTTGCTGTTGTGTTGTGTTGTTATGGCTTGAACCAGGAGTATGGGCCGCAATATTATTGTTGTTGCCCTGCTCTTTGTTGTTACCATTACCGGCTGCATCAGCGGAAGCTGTAGTATTGCCTGTAGGGGTATTATGGATATTATTATTCCCGGAAGCTGAAGGAGAAAGTTCAGTTGCCGTAGTATTATTTTGGGAAAGAGGGCCTGATAATTGTCCCCCGGTCTCAGCGGCTACGATAGGAGCAGCATCTTTATCGCGCAATTGCCTGTTTTGCAGGCTGAGGGCGCTCACGCCCATGCCTACAGTCAATAGTGCAAAGACTGCGTATAATCCATAACGTCTGCTTCCGGCCGCACCTCCCGTTGTTGCCGATTTCTCCAGCAGATCCTGCATGTTTCTCCAGGCACCGGCAGGAATTCTTTCTTCCCTTTCCGGCTTCCCCTTAAACAGGTCGTCTATTTTTATAAAATCTTTATCGTTCACTGTCCTAACAATTACTTTTTAAGGTGTAATTCTAATTTTTCAATTTTTTGTTTCAATGCTTTCCGGGCTTCAGAAAGGTACCATTTAGAGGTGCCTTCACTAATGCCCAAAGTTTTAGATATATCTTTATGTGAATGATCATCAAACACATACATATTAAATACTACTCTTGCGGTTTCCGGAAGCTCATATACCAGCTTCATCAGGTCGTCATAATACAGGCTACTGGCTGCATCTTTCAACACAAACTCATCTTTTTCAACCAGTAAGATATTTTCGGAATATTTGACCTGCGTTTTTGCATAATCGGAGACGGCATGGAATACTATCTTCCGCAACCATCCTTCAAATGAGCCCTTAAAGCCATAGCTATCAATCTTTTGAAAGGCTCGCAGAAAGCCATTATTCAGTATTTCTTCGGCTAATTCGTGTGCGGGAAAATAACGACGAACCATACCCATCATTCTTGGGTAGAATAGCTCATATAGCTTGCCTTGTGCACCCCTTTCGTTGCGTGCACAGCCAGATATTAACGCTTCTAGTTCGCTTGTCCCTGTCAAAATATTATTATATGCCAAAGCAAATGACAATCTGATCTTATTTTAAAAATTATATCATTTAATATAAAAGAAGACTGTGGTTGTAATAAAAAGGTTGGTAGTAAGGGGCAAAATTAAGTGGATTTTTATTTTGAAAAAATGTTTACTCCTGAATATTTCAGGCAAAATAGTTTAGTATAGGCCTCAAATCTATATCCTGGCACCTTTACCTGGTCCTCGGGCAGATAATTTTATACGGCCCGGCAGATGATTATTAAACCTGTGTTAAGCATTTTTATCGTCTACCTACCTGCCCAAACCAATTTCAAGCCTTGGTCTTGCAATAATAAGCAGGTAAAATAAGACAAAACAACATATTTAAATTATTTACAATGCGAAAAAACACACAACACACTCCCCGGGCGCTTTCCCTGCCTTGGTAAAATTTTGTACAAAAATATTGGAGCAATAAAAAATTTACATTTACTTTGTAATTCAAAGCGCTTTTTATGACACATCATAAAGAAGAATCCTTGCAGGTATTGCAAGACATCAGGAGTATCATGGACCGTTCCAGCAGGGTATTGTCCCTGAGTGGCTGGAGTGGGATCTGGGCCGGACTGGTAGCTTTGCTGGCCACGGGCATTGCTTACCAAAAGACGGCTGCAGTACCTTTTGCTGCAGGAGCAGCCATCAGCGCTTTGGTAGATGAGCTGGCCCTGCTTGCTGTATTGACCCTGATCGTCGCGGTTACCGGGGCTTTTTATTTCTCTTACCGGAAGAATAAAAAACAGGGACAGCGCACCTTCAATGCTGCTGCCCGGAAAATGATCATCAGCATGTGCATTCCTATGCTGGCAGGAGGATGGATGTGTGGTGTATTTATGATGAATGCAGATTTTGGCTACATCGTACCTACGATGCTGGTCGTTTACGGGTTAACCCTCATCAATAGTTCAAAATATAGTATTTCTGATATCAGGTGGCTGGGGCTCTTTGAAGTGCTCCTGGGCTGTATCGCATTCCTGAAGCCGGAATGGCATCTCTATGCCTGGGGCCTGGGATTCGGTGTCCTCCATATCATTTATGGCTTTATCATGTGGTATAAATATGATCGAAAAGGGGCATGAGAAAAGAGTTAGACCAATTGAATAAAATTTTTGACAGTCGTATCCGCATCGGGATCATGAGTGCATTGATCGTTAATGAATCGATCAATTTCAATGAGCTCAAAACCCTGATGGACGCTACGGACGGGAATCTTGCGTCTCACCTTAAAACATTGGAAGAGCATGCCTTTATCCGCGTGGAAAAAGGATTTATCGGCAGAAAAACAAACACGACTTATAGCATAACCGCTGAAGGCGAAAGCGCTTTCAGAAGCCATATACAAGCCCTGGAAAAAATCATAAAAAACCTACACTAAATTTTTTTGCATCAACACTTTGAAAAACAAAGTACTTTTAAAACAATAAAATCAATCATTATGAAAGTAGCCGCTCATGTCTGGTTTACTGCTGCGATCGCCGAATGTCTGCTCTACAGTTTATTCGTAGAGTTGCCGGCCGGAATAGTCGTCTTACCCTTTGCCCTGGTGGGGGGATTGCCCGGTATGTTTATGTTCTGGTGCTTAATTGAAGCCATACATTCTTTATGGGAAAAGGGTGTTGCCAAATGGGTTGCCATTATATGTGCTGCCTTTGCCACTGCCAACGGGACCCTTGTGCTCTTTTTATTGGTCATGGGACTTCCTTTTGATTCAATGCCCTTCTTTACCATGCTGAATGCGGCAACAGCCATTGCTCTTGCCCTGAACTGGAAAAAGATCAACAAGCTTTATTTCGCTGCTCCACCTGAATTAGTGGATGTGGAACAAAACAACAGCATTTACGAATTTAAACAGGTAACCGATGAAAATTAAACAATTAAGAGAGCGCCTGCTGGTATTCCTGGCACATGAAGTAGGCTTGCCTTATTTCAAGCTGATCCGCAAAAAAATATCGTTCCCCTATACGGATGCGGACCTGGAAACCATGCCGGAAAGTACAGTAGGCCACCAGTTGCACCGGTTTTTCAAAAAACATTCCCTGGGACTGTTGCCTTATTATGAGCGGCATGACATCAAACATGTGCTCCTGGATTATCCGCCTACGGAAGAGGGCGAGGTGTGCCTGCAGACCTTTATGCTGGCCAATGGCCGGGTCACCTTCCCGGTGATGGTGGCAGTGGCCTATGGCTGGCTGACGATGCCGGAGTTCCACAGTTCCTTTAAAGCGGCCTGGAAAAAAGGGCGTAATAATGTCCCCTTAAAAGATGTGAACTGGGTGAGCCTTATCCCGCATGAATTCGGGGAGATCAGGCAGATACTGATCACAGAGAAACAATCTGGCTTAGCTTAAAGGATGAAACTTATGGTCGCAGGTAAGCCTTACCGGAGCAGGATGTTGGAGGCATTGATCTTATTTTCAAACGCCTTATTCCTGTTTCATTTCTTCTTTCTGATCACGCTTGTTCTCTATTTCTTTTCCGGGGCGGAAGCCCCGGAATTTTACCAAAGCCTGCTCAGGATCATGCTCACGAAGACTTATATAGTATTTTATTTCCTGTCAGACCTATGGTTTATCCTATTGCTCCGCCTTAAAAAGAAGCGGAAGCTGATACAAGGATCAGATTACCTTTTAGCGGTATTGCTGATGGTGAAATACGTCTTCCTTGCCCTATTATGCCTGCTTGTGCTGATGCTTGCCTCACTAATGGGCGATTTAAAATTTTAGGCTAATTGTTGCTTAGCAGGTTCTTCTTTTATTGTCCCGGCAAAATGATATTTACCTACCTCTGCAAATATGGCAATAGTGACAAACAGGTCTACAAGCATCAGGTAGGTATAAGGCACCTGGATAAAAAACATAAAAATGGCCAGGTAGATCTTAAAGGAACCCATCAGGAAGATCTTATAATGAATGTTCTTCCGGATCCTGAAATAGACAATGATCATAGCCACTGTACTCAATATAGAACCCCAAAAGTGAAAGCCCTGTATTACTTTTATTTTTGCCATCAGGTCGGGATTGGGATAATACTCATAGATAAAAGAGGCAAAACCAAAGCCGCTGTACAAATGGTAAGGCTTACCGGTTGCTGCGTTAATATGCTCCCATTCTCCGAAAGCAGATATATCATAATGTTTATACCCCCTGTAAAAAATACCCCAGTCTTTACTTAAAAACGGGAGGACATAAATGCCCAGGATAAAAATAAGGATGGTCGCGGCTGTAATATAAAAATTACGTTTAGGTTCACTGATCCATAAGACCACGACCGCAAGCGGCAGCCAAAGCACCAGGCTGTAGCGCGACATTAAACAAATGCCCACAATCAGTCCTCTCAAGACAGGGCTGTTGATGTTAAAGCTTAAAATGAGGAGGATGTAATAACCTGCGACCATGATCTCCACGGTATCTGCCATGATCGAGCTCAGGGGATTAGCCGTCGTAGACATGAGCAACACAGGGATAGTGCCAAACAGTATAGTAAACAGGTGGTAAACAGCACTATTGTATTTCATGCTCCTGCGTACCAATATAATAAAGGCGATGGCCCAGATCACAATAGGGATCCAGCGATAGTCAAAATGCAATACCTCTGCCATTAAAAAAGGCATCCATTGCATGGGCAAGTAAGTGACCGGCAGGTAATATCCAAAATGCTCGATAGGAGTATATACTTTCTTTCCATGAGTAAAGCGCTCACACAATTCAATAATAGTCGGAATCACATCTGACTGCTTGGCCAGGATCTCGTGTTGCGTAAAGTTCTGGTTAAGCAAGTAAAAGCTAAAGGCTACCAGCGCCAGTCCTCCAAGGCTTATTATTCTTTTCGATAACATGCCCTTCTGCAGTCCTGTTTCACTCAGGCCGACAGACTTATTGTAATAAATGCGCAACAGCACTATACCGAAAAGCAAACTGCTGCCCATGAACACGAATGCATTGAGCTGAACGGGCAGATGACGGTTGAAGATGAAGGTGTACCATTGAATCAACAGCAATAAGATCAAACCGAATCGATGGCTTTTGAGTATTTTGCCTAATAGCGCAGTCATCATGTTCAATAATTTGGGTTTATGGATTTACTAAAGGGGTCAAAGATAACCATATTTATACAGTAAAGAAATGCGCTAAGTACCTTCCAACGCTATGGAACTATTTTGCATCTTATCTCTCAAAACCGCTAATAATATGAATAGTAGGCACCAGAGCATAAGACTGCAAATGCCCGATCCCTGCACCAAAGACTTTGAACAGATGCCTGATGTGGGCAATGGCAGGTTCTGCGCCAGCTGCAATAAAACAGTGCATGATGTCGCCCATCTTCCTGATGCAGTCTTATCATTGTTTTTAAATACAAGTACTAAGGTTTGTGTGAGGTTACATGCAGATCAGTTAGACCGGGATATCTTCATCGATCATAAGGTGGATGCATCAACGCCGCTTCCCGGAGTTTCTGTTCACCTCTTAAAAGAATTGATGCCGGGATCTGTGCTGGGTATCCATGCAGAAGATCCGGTGATTGCCGGGAACAGGTGGCTTACGGGTTTCCTTAAAAATGAAACAAGTCCTCTTCCTTTAAGCCATGCTATTATTACAATCGACACATTGGGTATTGGTCTGACAGATGAACTGGGTTGGTTTAAATTTTTTGTACCCGATGATATTGAATACAGCGATCTGGCCTTTAAGGTCAGTATTAAAAGCAGGGAGGGCAGCTATTGTAATGTGCTTACAACTTCGGTTAAAGTAAGGGCTTATGAAGTCACGATGAATGCATACCCTCACCTGAAATAAAACAATCTTTACACTACCTGCATGTAGAAAAAAACAAACAGACCTGCACCTTAATATCAAGACCCGCATAAGCATAATGAAAGCACCGGTCCTGGCCCGGCAAGAATTCTTATGCGCTTATAATCCATATATATACTTCTTACAATCAGCGATATGATGCCGCATATTATATTATAAATAATTCTATAGTAGAATTACTACAAAATTTAAATTTCAGGAAGCAAACTTTGGAACAGGACACTCCGGGCTAGTATCTTTATACCAAGAAATTAAAATTGCTTTTATTATTTTTTAATCCTGAAATCTATTAACAATGGCAGAGAACAATTCAAGAGCCCTGTTGAAATTTAACGGTGGCGACGTCGCAAAAGTATTAAGATTAAGCTACAAAGTAGGCCGTGCCGTAGACGTATCGGGCCGTGTAGCTTCTGATCCTTCCAATGCTTTGATTAAAATCACTATTGAAGCTACAGACAAAGCAGACATCCTGGAAAGTCTGTTGAATGGTAAGTACAAACCTACTACCGGTGAAGTGAAGTTCAACAAATCTCACGAAGAGGGAACTTTGATCGACCTGGCCTGGGAAAACGGTTATGTAATAGATCATGAACTTGAGTTCGATGCCATTGACAGCAACTCCATGTATGTATCTTTTGTGGTAAGCGCAGAAGTGATCAAACTGGGCAATGCAGAGTACGTAGGTCACTGGCCTAATACTTAATGTTCACGGGCTTCAAGCCCCGGACAGCACCCGGTTTTCTTTTCGGGCTGTCAAAGCTTCAGGATCTTTACCAGACATGAGGCTTTGACAGTTTTTTTATTTACCCTCATTTAAGCCGGGCACTGTTGTTCAGTGTTTCAGCTAAATGCTTGTCATACTTTCTGTTATGATGAGAATAAGCCGTAATATTTTTATGTTTTATTTTTCTAAAAACTTGTAAGTCTGCACCATTTAGATTAATTTTATAGTATAACCTTTCGCTGGGGCTTGTCCAAGACCCTGATTAATTTTTATAACTTATTATTTTTTGCCTATGTATCCATCTGGTCAGCAAAATGACAGTTTAGGCATTACGCCACTGTGTCAATTAAAGATCGTTGTTGAAGGACAATCCGTTCATCATTACAAATCTTTAACGCTTCATCAAACAGCAAAAGGACATCATTCATTTGAACTCACCCTGGCACATGATTCTTTGGGAACTCCTGAAGATCATAATATGCAGCAGGTGCAAAAGTTATTGGGAAAACGCATCAGCATCAGCTTCAGCTACCGGAATATACCCGATGGCCCGGAGCGCGATTTTGTAGGCGTGATCACCGAGATCGGCTTTTGCAGGGAGCACCGGAACAACGGTGACATCCTGCTGACGGGCTACAGCCCTACCATACTGCTGGATGCGGCACCGCATATCCAAAGTTTTGGGGGAGCCAAGTTTTCTCAATTGCAGCACATTGCAGAAAGCGTGATTAAAGAAGGCCTGGGCTCCGGCAAGTATAACTACAAAGTTGATCCCCAATACCAGGGCGACATCAGCTATATGTGCCAGTATAATGAAACACATTATAACTTCCTGCAAAGAACGGCTGCAGCTTATGGCGAGCAGTTCTTCTATGACGGCAACACCTTACTATTCGGGAAGCTACCTGCTTCAGAAGCTTCTGTCTCTCTTGTGTATGGCAGGAATGTGCATAAGGTACAGATCGGCATGAAGGTACAGCACCTCAACCCCAGCTACTATGGCTATAACAGCAGCGAGGACAATAAGCTGGTATCCGGTAAAACAAAGATCAACCAGGTGGCCACTATGGGCAAATCGGGTTATGAGATCTCGGAGCAGACCTTCCTTACCCCTGCACTCAGCGTAGCGCCTATAAAGGCTCATACCCCCCTTGATGTAAGCGCCTCACAGGCTGGTGCCATTGGCAGTAAAGCGGTTGAAGTATTTACCACTTCCGGTATTACCTCTGTACCCTTCTTATACCCGGGTTGTGTCGTAGACATTGAAATGTTGCAGCCGGGAGGTAATACCACCAGCTATTTCACCAAACTGATGGTGACCAGCATACAGCATGAAGTAGATGTGCTGGGGCATTACAAAGGAAGCTTTGAGGCCGTAGGTGCCGATACGGGTTTCCTGCCCAAAGGAAGCTTCCAGCAACCCAAAGCAGAGCAACAGTTTGCCACCGTGATCTCTAATGCAGACCCCTCGGGGCAGGGCAGGGTACAGGTGCGCATGGACTGGCAGGGAGAGGATGCCGGCACAGAATGGATCAGGGTATTGATGCCCGATGCAGGGGGTACCGACAGGGTGAGCCAGAACCGGGGCCATGTCTTCATCCCCGAAGAGGGCGACCAGGTCATGCTGGGCTTCGTTCACCAGCACCCGGACCGGCCTTTTGTGATGGGCGGACTCTTTCATGGCGGCACGGGGCTGGGCGGCAATACCGACAACCGGGTGAAGTCTATACAGACACGCAGCGGGCACAGGATTGTATTTACAGAAGATGAAAGTATTATCATTACCGATAAGAGCGGCAACGAAATCCACCTCGATACCACGGGCAGCAATATCAACATTACGGCACCGGAGACGATGACCCTTAACTGTAAAAATATGTTCATCAATGTGGGCGAGAATATGAGCACTAATGTGGGCATGAACCAGACCGAATCGATAGGTATGAATGCAGCACAAAGTGTGGGCATGATAAAAACCACCAATGTGCTCGGTGATAATAACCTCTTCATTACCGGAAAATTGCTGGAGATCATCGAAGGCGATGTACTGAGCGAAGTGAAGCAGGGCAAGACGATCGTAAACGCAGACCAGGGCATAGAGACCATTTCCAATGCTTCGATCAATAATCATGCACAGAACGAAGTGCAGATCAACAGCGGCGAAAAAAGTAACAACTATTAATACTTATCAGGATGAGCAGGCTTCGCATTATTAAAGGTAAACTGGTCGACAGGATCGAGAAAGATTTTAATATTTTCTCTGAAAGCAATATTAATTATACGGCCACTGCAGAGATCAACAAAACGGCAGATTCAAAAGGGGTGAGCTATCACAACCCGGAGAAACCTTCTGCCGGGAAAATTAAAGCAAAATGCCTGGTTCAGTTCAGGCCTCACGATACTTATAAAGACAGTCCTGCATACGGTTTTGACTGGCTCCGCAGCGGAGATTCCGGGCAGCAGGGCGACAACTGGTTTGGCAGCATCATGGGTAAATACTATGAAACGGATAATGTAACGGTGTTTAAGAACGGGAACTCCTGGAATACTAATTTCAAGAAGGACCTGCAAATGTATGACCGCAAGCTGAAAAGCTATACCAGCTTCGGTATCGTATGGAAGAAGATCAAGCAGGTAGCCTATCTCTACCCCATCCCTACCCTTACCTTGCTCAAGGGAAAATCAGCTTTATTCAACCTGAAAATAGAAATTCAGAAAAAACCGGAAAAGCTAACTTTTGAATTCAAAGACAAGGAAGCGGAAAAATACCTGAGCCTGAACATTAAAGAAATCGGGGATGTGCGGGAAGGTAAATATGATAAATTCAATTACCTGAAAATTACCTGCAACGAAAGTTTCAGCAAAATGCAGACGCTTTATGTGAAAGCAGATGATGAGATCTGCGGTGCGATGATGATACATCCCAATGCAGGTACTTATGTAAAGCCGATCTCTACCGTTTTTATTGCCGTAAAGACCAATATCAACGGGGTGTTGAAATCAGGAAAGCCACAGACCGGCAGTCATAAATATTTCACAGAATGCCTGAACCAGGCCCTGGTCACGCCTACGATACAGGATAATATATCGATCGACTGTACGGGCACACCGGGCAACCATGACTTCAGGGATAAGTTCTGCCTGAAGATCGGCGGTAAATATTACCTGAGCAAATCAAATGGCCTGAAAGCCTACCTGGAAGCCGCTTTTAAGAAAAAATACGGCACTAAATACGACAGCAGCTTTAAAGTATTTTTTATAGATGAGATCTTCCCCTCCTGGAATGCAGGTGTCATATCGGGCTATACCAACGGGTTTTCTTACTTCAATACCACCTTCACCGTGCAGTTCAATACCCATTCCAAAGAAACGGTGGCACATGAGCTCATGCACGCCCTGGGACTGGCGCATACTTTTGACGGAAATCCCCCGGCAAAATATACTTATGAAGTTTATAAAACCAATAACCTGATGGATTACTGCCATCACAAGGGCATACCCAGGATCTCTGTATTCAAATGGCAATGGAAAGTTTTAAACGCAAAAATCATCTAGCTATGAAACAACTACTTTTCTGCATACCCTTTTTATTCTCTGTCCTGGCCTGCAACAGCCAGCCCGGGCCTACCCATAAGCACAATAGTCAAAATCATAACATTATGCCTGAAAAATTTGATGTCGCATTGTATAAAAAATACCAGGAGAGCGAGGGTACACTAGCCCTGCCTAATGGCTATACCGTTTTGTCCATGACCGCTCCGGAAGGGAATGAAGCCGGTGCACAGCAAGAGCTATTACCCAATCCTTCTTTCCTGATCAGCTACAAAGAATTCTATGCAGATGGCAGCCTCAGGAAGAAAGAGGTCCTGCTCAGCGAAACGGTAAAAGTAATGCAATCGGAATACTATAGTGCATCGGGTCAACTGGAGCGTACGGTGAATGAAGAAGAAAAATTCGGCAAAATAAAATATCCGCAAGTACTGGCCTTCCTCGACGAGAAAGGCTATATAGATATCAAAAAAGGCACCGGCAGGCTGAATGAAAACGGTACGCCAAAATATGACATACATTACGATGCCAAAAGCAATACCTGGACCATCATCCTGACGCAAGGGAAAAAACTGAGCGAAAAAGAATTCCTGGACCTGGCCAAACAGTCGCCCGGGGAACCTAATCCCTGGAAGCCCGTTTACTACATCATGGACGGGAATACAGGCGCAGCAAAAGAAGTAGACAGGCTGCCTCAATAGTACCCGACAACATTCTGAGCAACAACAGCGCATTTTCAGACCGGTTTAATCAAGGAGGATCATATGTTTCATTTTATACAGGAAGGCGATACGATAGAGCATCTGGCAACTGCATTGGGCATTGAAAATCCAAAGCATTTAAGGGAATACAATAACCGGACCTGCCTGCCGGAAGACCTCATCGATGGAGTACTCATCCCGGGGAGAAAGGTCTCTATACCTACGCTACCGGAGATTGAGCGCTTCAATGCACTGAATGATGCGGGCTTCAAATCTGCAGCAGCCAATCCTGACCTGAGCTGGAAATCTTTTAAATGGAAAGAACAATATGAAGTGGGCATCAACTATCCTTTGCCCTCAGGTGCAAGCAGTAGCTTAAAATACAGGATCAGGATAGAATGGTACAGATCTGAGCACCTGTATCATTATTATAAAATTTATAAAACGCATACCCGCTTAACTACCGAAAGCAAGATGAGCAACCTGGCCATAGCGGTAATAGAAGCGATTAACCCGCTTATGGTCATGCTGGACCAGGATGGCAGGTTATTCAAAATAAAAATGAGCCCGGAAGCCGGGCTTAACTGGCCGGATGAAAAAGCAAGACTGCTGGACCTCTTTCCCGATCCTTATGCTGCGCAGTATATAGAATCTTTTGAGTACGGTCTGGGGCAAGCTGAGTTTTTCGACAAAAGAATGAAGCAGGACCTTTTTATACGGCACTACTTTGCACCTTTCCGCTCTGCCTTTCACAAAGGGCAGTCGGGCTTTAAGCTGCAGGCTGCTAAAGGAGTCGAATTGCAGATCGGGCAGCAGGTAAAGCCCGGTGAGGATACTGAGCTTATACAACTGGAACAGTTCAGTCATATACCGGGGCAGTATGAGGCGCAGCTCGACCTGGCAGTTGCAACGAATGTAATAGACAGTATGCACATCCGCCTGGGCGGTGAAACGGCAGAAGCGTTCACCACACTGGATGTAAACAGGATCAAATAATCGTCTGAAAGGACCTTTAATCATAAAAAATTAAAAGATATGGCACAATCTTCTTCAGATCATAACAGCAAGCATTTCATTATCCCGAAAGGCAAGGCTTGTTGCGACCAGGGGGACCAGTTCCCGAATTTTGTGGTCAGCAGTCACTCAAAACATTACTGGAATGACGGTAATGGCAATGCCGATTACCTCGCCGTCACCGAGAAAGACGTGCAGTTCAAGCCCGCAGGTCCGAGTTTTGGCAAGTGTAAACTTAAACCCAGCTCCGGCGGCTACCTGCCTTGTGCCTATGCCCCTGCAGGCCTCTGGCAGAAGACCTATGATAAAGTCAAGATCATGGACAGCGCAGCTATTACCGAAATTTCCGAGCTGCAATGTACTACAGGTGGCAAAATCACCGTAAAGGACCATGGACAGCGGCCCGAGATGAGCGCGCAGAATGTGCAGCGCGCAGACAATACAACGATAGAACAGATCAATCCCCTGGTGGATATGGATGATTATAAAGATGCGGTGGGTGATGACGTGGAGTACTACTAAACCTCTAAAAATCTAAACTAATGCGTAAGGGAGTATCATCAGTAAGGGGGAATGCGAGGCCTCAGATCGACCAACAAAATTATTATGAAGTAGCTTCATTTTACCCGGGCACCGTGGTAAAAAGCGACAATGATATTAAATGGAAATTATTTGCAGAAGAAGGTAATGGCAGATGGCGGGAGCTCAGAGGAGAGGTTAAAACGGGCCGGAGGGTGCCCTTTTCTTTTCCTCAAAAATGGCTGGGGAAGCGCTTGCTGGTAGAGGCCTATCTCAACAACGCGGAAATCAAAAGTCCCCCGGGGCTTATCGTATCTCCTATGCAGGGCACGCCTCAACTCGTCAAAGTGGAGCTGCTGGCCAGGAACGGTCAGCCCTTTACCTCAAGGCCCAAATACGGGCATTCGGGTATGGTCAAGCTGCATACGGCTAATCTTGTGAATGCTAATGTGGAGGTAAGTATATGGGAAAGAGACACCATCAGCGATACCGGGCATGATAGGAGCAGCAATACGCTCATCCATGCATTCGGTGCTAAAAAGATTAGCCAGAACAATGGTATTTTAGAGCTTCCTTTTGTCTTCGACAATACCACATGGCGCGCTAAAGCCAAAGCAGGCACCTTCGAGGGAGCAGAGCATGAATATTATGCAGTAGCCCGTATACAAGGCAGCGAAAAGATCTCGAACACAGTAATCGTACTGGACCAGTTTGATCCCGGTACACAGCCTGCCCCTGCCGGCAATGGCAGGAGTACTTCAACGGTAGCTACACCAGAAGCGCCCACACCGCATGAGCCGGGCAAATGCCCGCGCTGTACGGTGCTCAGCAATGATGAAGTCAATAAAATATTCACCAGCGCCAGCGCTGCAGATAAAGCCAACCTGATCGCGGCTTTTAATGAGGCCAATAAGAAATTTGAAATTGATACCTGCCTGCGCAAAGCGCATTTCTTTGCCCAGGTATTGGCAGAGGTGGGGCCTTCCCTGAAACTCAACGAGCCGGAGGGCTTTAACTACAGCGTAAGAAGATTGAAGGGTGCCGATTATGTAGCCGGCAGCAACTGGGTGAATGGCCGTACTAATCCGCTGGAAGGCGGCTACTACGCAACAGGCAGACCTGAGAACCTCAAATCGTCTCCCTTTTCTTACTTCAAAAACAATCCCCGTCAGGCGGAACTTTATGGAAGAAAAGACCTGAATGCCTATAATGATAAGGGATTGCAGGCGGCGAACAGCCAGGAGATCGCGAACCTCGTCTATGCCGATGAGAACAGGGGGCCCAGGTATAAGCTGGGCAATGTGAATCCCGGTGACGGCTGGAAGTTTATGGGTAAAGGCATCATCCAGGTTACCGGCAGGAGTAACTATACCGAGATCAATAAAAGACTGGAAAGAAAAGGATATAATTTTGACATTGTCAACAATCCAGACAATGTACTGAAGCATAAAGAGAGCGTGCTCTCTGCCATGGCCTTCTGGTACTGGAAGGACCTGCAGCTGAAATCTACAGGTGGTGAGGAAGTGGTGGACAGCATTACCAAAATCGTCAACGAGGCCACCTCTACTTATGCATTAAGAAAAAGTAATTTCACGAAAGTGTATGAAATTTTCCAGGTCAGTAAGTGCAGCCCGGTAGCCACCGCACCGGTACAGCCGAGCAATGGCAAATGGAGATTCCCGATAGACAATCCTATGCTCTGCCTGTATTCGCAGAACGGTGGGGCAAAACCCTGGCACGGATCGTTTGGAGAAAATATACGCGACGGCAGCGCCAATCACTCCGGATCAGACCTGCTGGCCAAACCCGGGACACCGGTCTATGCCTGTCTCGATGGTGTGGTAGAAAGGGTATATACCTCGACGACCCTGGCCGGAAGAGTGGTCGTGGTCAAGGTCACCGACAAGGAGACCTTTAAAAGTATGAAAAGAGCTTATACCCCATTGTATGCCCATAAAGGAGAGCTGGTAGATAAAGGCTTTAATGCAGAGGGGGATATTTTCCTGGTGTTTATGCACTTAAGCCAGTTCGGAGAATTTGAAGCGGGCAAACCGGTAAAACACAATGATGTCATTGGCTACACCGGCGTGTCGGGCAGGAGCGGTAATAATTTCGAGACCCGCAACCCGCACCTGCACTTCGAAGTGAACAATGTGGGTAGCGCAGGCGGATTGCAGGGCAAGTGTAATCCTATGGTCTATTTCAACTTTAAAACTGAAAATGAAATGACGGCGGCTGATAAACAATTACAGTTAGAATATAAAAATCAGGTATGGAAATAATGAAAAAGATATTGCTTGTTGTACTGGGATCGGGCTTCATGGCCTGCACAGGTATGTCTCAGAACAATGCAGCAAAGATAGAGCAGGCAGCAGATGCCGGGGTGAGGTACCAGGCGGTACCTTATCAGCAGAAAAATACGGAGCAGGGCGTTTATGTATTCAGCTACCCGGACAAAACGATTTCGCTGGCTTATGATACGGCCACCTTATTGGGCATCAGCAGCAAAAGCGGCTTTAATCTTTACCGTTCAGCCTTTGACCTGGACCTCGGAGAAATAGATCTTTACCGCTTTGACCATGAAGCAGAGCAGCTATTTATCGTTGCCCTAAGAGAAGACCGGGAAGTTATCTATAACCTGTTTCAGCTCAAGGGTGAGGCACTGTACTACCTGGGCGATGCAGACATGAGCCTGCCCGGCAAGCAGGCGGCACTAAACATCAGCCGCTCAGGTAAAGCGATAACGCTTTCCATACCTAATAGTCTTGATAAATCGAATATTACTAAAACGATCAATACGCAAGATCAGCTGCTGAAACCGGTGCAACAATTCAAGGACCCGGCTGCCTATCTCAAGGCAAAAGGCATTCCGGGCAAAAGCAGCGGTGCTGCGGTAAATATGTTCCGGAACGAAGTATTTAAGATAGATCAAGAAGGTGAGGGCTTATCTGTAACCATGCTGAAGGAAGGGGTGAACGGCAACAACCATACTATCCTGGAAGGAGGCACTTCTTGTCCCGATGGTTCCCTGGACACCATCGTCCTGAAGAACAATTTCTTCACTATTGAGAAATACAACTGTAATGACCGTTATTATATGAAGGAGTATATTACTTTCAAAAAGTCCGGTAAAGAAGTTTTATTACATAAATACAGCATTGAACAGACCGACAGAAGTGATCCGGACAGGGATGTACCTACCCTTCATTTTTCTGAAAAGGATTTCGGTAAAGTTAGATTTGAGCAGGTAGATGCTACCTGGCTGATTGCATTAAGAAACCGCTAACTTTGCAGCGGACCAGGCGCGGTTCGCTATCATATAAAGGTTAGCAAGGGGGGAGATAAGTATAAACAATAAAATGAGCGGGGGCTTCCGTATGGAAGCCCCCGCTTATTTTATTTACCTGTATTTTTAGTACGTCCTTGTTGTTGTTTTTGAATTTCTTCCAGTCTTTGCTGCCATTTCGAGGTGGCCGCCGGTTTACTCTGGTTCTCTTTAATTTTAGAAAGAATCTTTTCTTCGTTAATAAAGAACTTCTGGATGATAAACTGCTGTGCCAGGCTGAGCATATTGGATAAGAAATAGTAGAAGGTAAGACCTGCTGCAAAGTTGTTGAACCAACCCAGGAACATGATCGGCATTACAAATGGCATCCATTTCAACACTTGTGCATTAGGACCGCTCATTTCCTGTCCGGCAGTCATTTGCTTACTGTAAATAGCCAATAGTAAACTGGATACAGTCATCAGCAAAGTGAACAAGCTCACGTGGTTGCCATAGAAAGGTATATTAAATCCTAAGTTCAGGATATTATCAAAAGTAGAAAGATCTTCTGCCCACAGGAATCTCGACTGTCTTAAATTCATTGCTGAAGGGAAGAAATAGTACATGGATAATAAGAACGGCATCTGGAACAATAAAGGTAAACAACCGCCCAATGGATTCACACCGGCAGTGCGGTAAAGTTTCATCTGCTCCATACCCATAGCTTGTTGATCGTGACCATGTTTCTCTCTTAAAGTATCGATCTGCGGTTTCAGTACCCTCATCTTAGCTGCAGATAACTGGGACTTATAGGTGAGGAAGGAAAGGAAGATACGGATGATGAGGGTCATCAGGATGATCACCACACCTACGCTAGGGATAAAGCCGTTAAGCATAGTAAATAAAGGCAGGATCAGCCATTTAACGATATACTTGACGAAAGCGAACAATCCGAAACCAAACTGGATCATCTCTTCCATATCGATCTTATAAGCTTTCAGCGTATTATAATCATTAGGGCCTATGTACCAGTTAAAGTCGAAAGAGAAATCATTGGAAGCCGTTACCGGGATCGCCAGTTTGCTCATGTTCTTCACCACGAAAGTAGTATCTTCTTTAGGCTCTATTGATTCGTAAGATGCGTTACTGAAGTTTTTCGTTTTCGCGATGATCGTAGAGTTGAAGAAGTGTGTTTTCATCCCCATCCACTGTACCGGGTCTTCAAGGGTACGTTGTGGTTTATTGGAAAAGGTAAAGTAATCATGTTCTCCGTCTGCAAAACGATAGTGGATCTGTGCATTACGACGTTCAGAAGGCAGATCTTTCTCTGTACGCATGGCTTTAGTAGCCCATTGTACCGGTATCGTGCTCACTTTACCCAATTCCTGGTTCATCCCTACTATTTTAAGACTTGCGTCCATCATATAGTTGTTATCAGACAAGGAATAAGTCAGGATCACGCTTTTACCCTGTCCTACCTGGGCCACCATCACCAAAGGAAGGCTGTCTGCAGTACGTGGTTGCGGAGTAAAGTTCAACTCATCTGACCACAGTTCTTTACCATCTACCGGGATCTTAAACACCAGCTTATTGTCGTCTTTACCAGAGAACAATTGCATGGCTTTATTATTTTTCGCAGCATAGTCATTATAGGTTTTATATTCCGTTAATGATGCAGATACCGGGTAGGCTCCTTTGCTGGTGATGTCTAAGCTGATGACATTATTGGCAATCTTTACAATTTGCTCGCTACCTCTGAAGGCTGCCGGTAAAGTGGTGTCTACCACAGAACTGGTATCCTGAATGACTGCGGTTGCAGCGGCATTGCTCTGAGCTTTGGCTTTTTGTTCTTTAGCCGCTGTCTCTGTCTTGATCTGATTGTACTTTTCTGCTTCATTCTGACTGTAGAATATATATCCTACCGCCAGGCCGACCAAAAGCAGGAAGCCAATGATTGAATTACGATCCATGAAAATAAATTAAATCCTATTTAATATTAAGGCGCAAAGGTAAAACTTAATTGGGGAAATCAGGAAAGTCCTAAATATATTATAAACTATTTATAATTTATGGCAAAAAAGAGGCTGTCCAAAAGATCGTTTGTGCGATTTCGACTAAAGTATAGTGAAATACCGACCTCTCAGACAGCCTCTTCCCCGTTGTTCCTGCTTATTCCAAGACCTGGCTGGCCTTACTCTCGTTCCAAAGCCGGTCTAATGCGGTGATGACATATTTATATTGCCTGCCGTCATTCACCTCATCCACAAAATTGGATTGCTGGGTGAGACCAATGATCCGGGTAGCATTATTGAGATCTACCGCTTCGTTTTTCACAAAACGATATACCATATATTTAAGTCCACCGGAGACGGTAAGTTCTTTATTCCAGCTCAGGATAATCCTGTTGCCTTGTTTTGAAATTTTAGCATTAGGCGCTACCGGTGCCGTTGCTCCCAGCCAGGGCATGGTCGGCGGGATAGCAATCGTGCCGAAATACCTGCCTTGCTTCAATTGCTGGCTCAGGCCGGCCCCTGCCTGGTAGAAGCTGGCAAGGCTGTACATAATAGCCCCGTCGGTATGCACACTTCTCGAGGTTTCCAATTGTTTCAGTATTTCATTAGGCCCCTGCCAGGTACCCGGTTTTGCATTCACCATTTTATAGACCCCCATACCGATATAGACCGCCCTGTCCTTACAGTTTTGCCGCCACCAGGGTGCTAACTCGTCGAAGGCAGCCAGGCGATGCCCATGCTCCCAATAGAGTTGCGGTGCCACATAATCCAGCCATTTATTATCGATCCAGGTCTTTACATCTGCATACAGGTCATCGTAGCAACTGGTACCATTGGTAGCACTACCCTGGGGATCCTGGCGTTGATTGCGCCAGATACCGAAGGGGCTGATACCTACTTTTACATAACGCTTTTCCTTCTTCACCCCTTTATACATGGCCTCCACAAATTTATTGATATTGGAGCGACGCCAGTCGTCAATACTCATCCCATTGCCATAAGTGTTATAAGACCTGTTGTCGTTAAATACCTGTCCGGCTATTTTATAAGGATAAAAGTAATCATCGATATGCACCCCGTCAATATCATACTTCTTCACCACGTCCAGGATCACATTATTTACATAGTTCCGGGCTTCCGGGTTGCCGGGGTCTAAATAAGATTTACCCCCGTAATGGATGACCCAGTCCGGGTGTTGCTTCGTTACATGTGAAGCCGGATTCACATTGACCTTGCTGCTGACCAGCGCTCTGAAGGGGTTGAACCAGGCATGGAATTCCATATTGCGCTTATGCGTTTCCTCAATCATAAAGGCAAGCGGATCATAAAAGGGGAAGGGTGCTTCGCCCTGCTTGCCGCTCAGGTACCTGCTCCAGGGCTCTATCCCGTTGGGGTAGAAGGCATCTGCTGCGGGTCTTATCTGGACGATCACAGCATTAAAGCCCTGCCCTGCCAGGAAGTTCAGGTGATTGACAAACTCATTTTGTTGCTGTACGGCACTCAAGCCCGGCTTTGAAGGCCAGTCTATATTTCCCACAGTGGCTATCCAGACCCCCCTGAATTCTCTCTTAGGGGCTTGTGGTCCCTGTTGCGCCAGGCAAACAAAACTCAAAAAAACGGGGAGCAGCACTGCCAGGATTCGTTTCATCATACTACAAAAAAATAAAATTTAAGAAAGCCGCGAAAATACAACATTTAAAAAATACACCTTATTCATTCCAGATCTTCCAGCCGGCCTCTGCCTGCAATTGCAGCATTTCAAAGCCGTTTTTGACCTGTGCTCCTCTTTGAAGTCCTTCTTTCAAAAAGGCGGTTACTTCCGGGTTATACACCAGGTCATACAGGAGATGGTCTGCCGTAAGATATGCATAAGGCAGCTCCGGCTTTGCCTCCACATCGGGGAAAGTGCCCAAAGGCGTGGTATTGATAATAAGCTGATGACTGCTTAATATGGCTGAATCAAGCTGATCATAGCCCAGTTCACCCACACGCGGAGTCCTGCTGATTATGGTGAAAGGGAGCTGTAATGATCGCAAACCCTGTTGCACGGCTTTGGAAGCACCACCGGTACCCAGGACCAGCGCCCGCACATGATGGGCTTTCAATAATGGTTTTAATGATCCGGTAAAGCCGGCAATATCTGTATTATAGCCCACCAATTTACCTTTATGGGTCTGGATGCAATTAACGGCAGCTACCTGTTCTGCAGAGCTATCCAGCTCATCGAGGAAAGGGATGACCTGTTCTTTATAAGGTATCGTAACATTGATCCCGGCAAATTGTTTTTGTTGCAATAAATTTTTGAAGGCTGCAATATTTTCCAGCTCAAAGGCCGTATAAAGGGCTTCAATGTTGCCATCAGAAAATTTATTGTTAAAATAGCGCGGAGAGAAGCTATGTTGCAAAGTTTTACCGATAATACCGTATTCCTTCATTATATTTGTTTTTCAGGACCGCATAAAATTACGGCTTTATGCAAAAGAGAACATTTAAAAATTAGTAAATATTAATGCCCGGCCTTAAACCAGATAACGAAATTGTTGCCTTACTCCAGCTTGTTGATGATCCGGACGAGGAAGTCTTTGAGCTTGTAGCGCAAAAGTTATTAGGCTACGGTGCAGCGGTCATTCCTCACCTGGAGCAGCTTTGGGAGTTCTCCGATTCAGAACTGGTCCAGACCCGGATCGAAAACCTGATCCATCAATCCTATTACTTAGTCTTACAAACGGAACTGATCAAGTGGGCGCAGCAGGAAAAACCTTCCATACTGGACGCAGCCTTACTTATCGCTAAATACCGTTATCCTGAAATGGATAAGGAGCACGTGATGCACCAGTTTGAACTCATGCGCCGCAATGTATGGCTGGAGCTGAACAACTTTTTATCACCGCTGGAGCAGATCAATATTATTAATGGTATCCTCTTCAACTTTTTCAAGTTGCAGGGCCATGAACTTACGGAGCATGAACCGCGCCACTTTTTCTTAAATGAAACTATAGAGTCACGCCAGGGCAATGCTTTCACGATCGGCATTTTATACATGGCTTTGTGCGAGCTGCTGGATGTTCCTGTATTTGCCATAGACCTTCCCAACCAGTTTGTGATGGCTTATTATGAGCATATTTACAGCTTTGACGATATCGAAAGGGCACAGGGAGTGGGCCAGTTGCAATTTTTCATAGATCCCACCAATGGCATGATCTATAACCGCAACGACATCATTATGTATTTGAAAAAAAACGGGCAGCATGAAAAGTACAATCACCTGAAACCGATTGACAGCCGCTCCTTCATTGCTTTGATGCTCGAAAGCCTGGCCAGTACTTATGGTAATCTAGGAGAGATCGAGAAGGCCAATGAAATTGAAAGCCTGATCCCTTTGGTGCAATTGAGAGAGGAATAGGTAATGGTGAATGATTAGTGATGAGTGATTAGTGATGAGTGATTAATTGTTAATGGTTAATTGTGAGTGGTGGATAAACTTGTATGAGCCATTAAAGCTTTCTATTCAAATTGGCAAATGTAGTATAACATTTTCTGCTAAAAAATCAACAACTATTTTTCAGTATATTACCTTCAAATACTTCATATTAAAAAGCTGCCAAAGCCAGATCATTTTGATGATACAGCTTTGGCAGCCGGGCAAATGTTATGCCCTGAGCAACGAAACCGGAGCTCTTACTATGCGTTAGGCCAGTGACCTACATACTCTGCATTACCCAGTTTGATCACTTCTGCACTTACCACAAAAGATACATACATGGAATTGCTGTCGATGGCATCAAACTCAAGCTCGTGGTCAATGACATAGCCATTTTCCCAGGCCAGGTCGATCAAAGTTCCCTCTTCATGAGATTTGTTGAACTTTACTTCACCTGAAGTTGGTTTGTATTTACCATTCAACAGACTTTCTAAAATGTCTGCCTTGTCTGTTGCTTCAACCGTTACTTTAATTAAAGCATTGGATGGGTCAGACGCTACACGGCCTGATACGTCCACAGCGCGGCCTACTTTGTAGCTTAATCTTAATACTTTTACTGTGTCGCCGCCATTAAATTTCAACAGGGCTCTTGAATTGTTCTCTGCCATTGTTAATAGATTTCAGGATGAATAAAAACACTTTTGATTTCTCTGGTATAAAGATACTAAGCGATACCCCCCTTCACCAAAGCTTATGGCTTTAAACTCATATTTTGTAGTAAATCTACTATAGATTTTTTTGTAATATAAAAAGGTACAAAAACAATCTTACCAAGCATAGAACAGCAATAAATTATGGTACTAACATACCAAGTTAACCCAAGCAAAACACAAAAGCCAAGCCTGTAAAGCTTGGCTTTTAATATTAATATCTAATGTAATTATATGAAATACAGAAAATTAAAAAAAATACTAAAAGCAGAAGAGCACATAAATCGAATTATAGAATCTTTGGAAAAAGACATCGGCCATCCAATTATTGTATTAAATAATCACTTATCTATTAAAGTTAAACTTGTGGCCCTTGTAAACGTTCGTTAGGAAAACTTGTAAAATACCAACTGTACACTAATGCATAGTTCGGAGTTTTAAATAACAATAGGGGTTCATACTGTATTGCGCCACTTAATACAGCAGCTTTTGGTACATTACCATCTGACTGTAAATAATACTTAATATAGTTAACAAATTCCTCTACTTTAATTGGAGCAGGGATTAATGCGGATATAACTCCTTTATTACATTCAGTACCTATCTTATCAGTATTTTCATTGCAAAAAATTAAGCAGTCGTTTAAATTCATTTTTTATATAAAAATACGGCAAATAATACAAAGATACAACGGCAAAATTTTTATTTTAATGTTAAAGGAATTTATAATACAATAGCCTAACATTTTTGCAAATCGCTTTTTTGCCGTACTACCATTGCATAAAACCAAATACAGTTTTATACAATGGCAAAGTACAAATCACCAGAGGATTTTAGTAGCTTATTTGAGCTAATGGATTACTTTAAAGACGAACAAACCTGCTTAGGTTACTTGGCTGAACAACGTTGGCCAGATGGTATAGAATGCCCACATTGTTACCATACCAAAGTTTATGTGCTGAATGGTAAAGTAAAGAGATATAAATGTGGTATTTGCCGCAAACAATTTACGGCAAAGGCTAATACAATATTTGAAGACAGTAAGCTACCATTACGAAAATGGTTTGCTGCTATATATCTTTTGTTGGCACATCGTAAAGGTATTAGTAGTTATCAATTGGCACGTGATATTAAAGTTACACAAAAGACAGCTTGGTTTTTAGCACAGCGAATTAGACATGCTATTAAACAAGGAAGCTTTGCCAAAAAATTAGACGGTGTGGTTGAAAGTGATGAAACCTTTGTGGGTGGTAAGAATAAAAATCGTCACGCTGACAAAAAGGTAAAAAACAATCAAGGTCGAAGTTTTAAGGATAAAACACCAGTTCTTGGATTAGTACAACGTGGCGGTGAACTAAGAGCATTTGTAGTACCTAACACAAAAATGGAAGTACTAGTGCCAATTATACTAGCTAATGTAGAACAAGGCAGTAAACTAATGACCGATGAGTGGTATAGTCCAATTAATGGTTATGAACACAGTATTGTAATGCACAGTGCTAAGCAGTATGTAAATGGTGATGCACATACCAATACACTGGAAGGTTTTTGGGCATTATTAAAACGAAGCATTATTGGCATCTACCATAAAGTAAGTCCTAAACATCTGCAACGTTATGTGGACGAAGCTGTTTATCGATACAATACCAAACATCTTACAGATGGGCATAAAGCATTAATTTTGCTTACAATAGTAAATGGTAGCTTAAAGTATAAACAGCTTGTGTAATGGCAAAAAAACAAACAAAAAAGGTAGCCCCTAAAAAAGCTACAAAAGAACAAATAATAAAAACGGATGACCTGCCAAAACTAAACTTTGGTGAAGCCATCCGTGCAATGTTAAAAGCTAAAAAGAAGGAATAATGAAAAAACTAAATATAGATTTCAATAAACTACTAAAGGAAGGCGATGAAAATTTTAAAAATGTAACCCCTGAATCATTAGCAGAAGAAATGCTTAAATCAAGCCCTGAAGAAACTCTACTCCAAATATTTTTAGAAAAAATAATACCTTATGCTATTTATTGTGAAGTTGATAAATACCGTTTGCAATAACTTTACCATCAGTTCCTTGTGATGTAATTCCTAATTTTAGCTGTAATATACTTATATATCCAGCATATTCATCAATAGTAATTTTAAGTAATTTTTCTAGTTCATCTACTCTTTTTGTAAGTTCTTGAATATTATCTTCCATATTTGATATTTTTTATACAAATATATCAAAATAAATCAAGCTTTTATATTACCATACTTTACGAGCAAAGACAATTGCAAGTCCAATAAAGCTAAAAGCAAAAAATTCTGGCAAATCAAAAGAATTGAATATACCATTAAACTGACCATTGTCTTCTAAAAAAGTAGTAAAGGGATAGAAGTCACTTTGATGATTAAACGTTTGAGGTTCATTGCCCTCAGTAAAAAGAAATATTTTATTGGAGTTATTAGATATTTCACCTCTAACATTAACAAGGTTTACAAAAAGGGCAAAACCCCAAGTAATAAACCAAGCTATAAGAAATCTACGTTCGCCCTGAGTAATTGATATTTTCTTCATTTGGTAGGATATTTTTTGTCTAAGAAGGCAGCTAATAAATAAGTCAATCCTAATACAGGTATTGCAATTAAAAGCTTAAATACAATTGTACTATTATCCTTAAGAAGTGTTTGTAAAAATGCAACTAAGGCTACAATACACATGCAATACAAATAGGTTTTTAGTCCTATCTTACTCGGTGGGGAGATTTTGTTGGAGTTCATTTGTCGTAGTTTGTGAGCGTTAAAAAATAAAAAAGGTGTAACTAAAATTCTTCACTGCTCAAGGGCTACGACACCCTAACTAACGCAAAGACATAGCTACACCCATATGGGTATATCACAGTCATATCTTGCGTTAGTTCTTCTATTCAGGGTCGTAGTTTAGAGCAGAAGCTGTATGATATGATACTATAAATATTGTATTTAGGCCAAAACCTTACATAATAATAACAATTTAAACGTGTTAGCTTGCCCAAAATTAGGGGTAAGCTATTTTATTAACCTTATACCTGCAAAGTAACAAAAAACCTTTTAAACGGGGTTGGGTTAACTTTGTAAGTTATTACCTAAATTATATAAAAACAACAATGGGATTGTTCCGTAAAACAATCCCATTGTAACTATTTAAAAAGTTTGTCTTTATTTCAATCCGAATAAAGAAACGATGAGGTACACAATACCGGCAAATATTGCTGAAACCGGTATGGTCAGGATCCAGGCCCAAAGCAAGTTGATGGTAACTCCCCATCTAACAGCTGATAAACGCTTGGTAGCTCCCACACCAATAATAGAACCGGTGATGGTATGCGTGGTACTTACCGGTATCTTCAACATCTCTGTAATGAAGAGGGTAAGTGCTCCTGCGGTTTCTGCTGCCACACCTTCAAATGGTGTCACCTTCGTGATCTTGGTACCCATTGTTTTAATAATCTTCCAACCTCCGCTCATAGTACCCAATGCGATGGCCGCATAACAGGCCAGTGGTACCCATTCCACCATATGGTCCAGGCTATACACCGTAGGGTCATAGGCAATATAAGCAGCCATGATGATACCCATTACTTTTTGAGAATCGTTACCCCCGTGGCCGATACTGAATGCTGCGGAAGAGACCAGCTGCATACGCTTAAACCAACGCTCTGACTGCGCATAGTTCAAGGCACTCAGGAACAAGGTAAATAAAGACATGGAGATCAAAATGAAGAACAACAGCGACCATTTCATATTATTACCAAACAATAATACTTTCAGGAACTGTGGTTTCTTGGAAGCAATAGTAGTTTCTGCTTCCTTTATTTTCTTTTTTGCATCTTTAAGCGTCTTGAAATGTGGCTCTGCCTTTGCTTTCAGGTCTGCATCTGCAATTTGCTTCACATCATCTGTGGTGCTCAGCTGCAGGGCAGTGATCTCTTTTTCCGCTTTTTCGATCTTTACCGTAGATTTTGCTACCGCCTGGGCCGGCGTTTCAATAAAGCTGGAAAGGCAGTAAATAGAAGTAACGATGATGGCAAGAGAAATAAACTTAGGCATCAATCCTTTCTTGAAGGAGTGCAGGAACCAAAGAGAAATAATAAAGGCCACCAGCATACCTACGAGCGGCGCTAGGAATATAAAGCTGATAATTTTAATGATGGTAGGGCCGTCAATAGCACCCAGTCCTACAGCAGCGTCGGTAGAGAGTAAAGCATGCGCAATGGCCGCTCCCCCAAAACCACCGATCAGCGTATGCGAGGAGCTGGAGGGAATACCAAACCACCAGGTGATGAGGTTCCAGCTGATGGCAGCGATAAGCCCGGCAAGGATTACGGCTAGCGTAATAAATTCGGACTTCACCGTCTTGGCGATCGTGTTGGCCACACCGTGATCAAAAATGAAATAAGCCGCAAAGTTGAAAAAGGCTGCCCAGAGTACCGCCTGGAAAGGCGTAAGTACTTTAGTAGACACAACCGTTGCAATAGCATTCGCGGCGTCATGGAAACCATTAATATAATCAAATATTAAGGCTAATACGATGATTGTGATTAATAATGATAACATAGAATATTATTGAAATAAATTAAAAAGACTGTTTCCTTTTTCTAAAAGATTTCAGAATCAGGTTACGCGTACTTAACAATTATTGACTCAATAATATTGGTAGCATCTTCACACTTATCGGTAATGATCTCCAGATCTTCGTAAACATCTTTCAGCTTGATGATCTCTACCGCATCCAGGTTATTGGAGAACAGGGAAGTGATGCCAATGTCAAACAGGTCATCTGCTTTATTTTCCAGGCTATTCACTTTCACACAAGCTTCTGTGATCGCCCTGATGTTTTTCATATCTCTTAAATGACCTACCGCATCTGCCAGATGAGCTACAGATTCCTGTACGATCATCGACATATCTTTCATATAACTATTGGTCTCCGTTACATTATAAGTAACTATTTTCTTACCACCTGCATACATATAGTCTGCAACATCGTCCAGTGCAGTAGCCAGGTAGTGAATATCTTCACGATCAAACGGGGTAATGAAGTTCTGACCTAATTCCAGGAATACTTTGTGCGTAAGGCTGTCGTTCTTGTGTTCCCAGTCTTTCAACTTGTCCAAAGCAGCCATTCTCACATCATAGTTAGGCTCATGCATTGCTTTCACGAAAGCCTCAGACATATCAATCAGGTTTTTACAGATCTGCTCGAAAAGGCTGAAGAAGATTTTGTCTTTTGGCAGAAATGCTTTTAAAAAGGAATTAAGTCCCATTATGTTTGATTTTATAAATGATGCCGCAAAGGTATTCAGATAGAGCTTAGCTTGTAAATGGTAACACAAACTTAATAATTAATTAATATAGCGCCAGGATCCACAAATTACAAAAATCAATACATTAAAAAAGGCAAATACTGAACAGTTTACAGTATTTGCCCACATATATATGCCTTGATTCTAATCTTATTTAAACCAACTGCTGTACATTAAATAGTTATTGGCAATGCGGTTGATCTCCCCTTCTGTGAGTTCCTGGCTGATGTCTTTTACCTTTTTTGCAGGCACTCCGGCAAAAATACAACCCGCAGGCACCTGCGTACCTTCCAGCACTACAGCCCCTGCAGCAATGATCGTATTACTACCTATATGCACATTGTCCATTACGATGGCACCCATGCCGATCAATACATTATCTTCCACCGTACAGCCATGCACGATAGCATTATGCCCCACAGAAACATTATTGCCCAAGACAGTTTTTGTTTTCTCATAAGTACAATGGATGCAGGCACCATCCTGTATGTTCACCCTGTTCCCTATCGTAATACTGTTCACATCACCACGAAGTACTGCATTAAACCAGATACTACATTCTTCACCCATGACTACATCTCCTACAATAGTCGCATTGGGCGCTACAAAAACACTTTCAGGGATACTGGGCATGATACCTTTCACGGGCAATATTACCGGCATAAATTAATTTTTAATATTTATTAAGCTAATGCTTTAACTATACGGCCACTAATCCTTTTATATGCGGATGCGCCTCATAGTTTTCTAAAGTAAAATCTTCAAACTTAAAATCAAGCAGGTCTTTCACCTCAGGGTTGATCTTCATCACCGGCAAAGCAAAAGGCGTTCTGCTCAATTGCAATTTAGCCTGCTCTACGTGATTGCTGTATAAATGTACATCCCCGAATGTATGGATAAAAGTTCCTGCCTCCAGGCCGCAAACCTGCGCCATCATCATGGTCAGTAAAGCATAGGAAGCAATATTAAAAGGCACGCCCAGGAATACATCGGCACTACGCTGATACAGCTGGCAGCTTAATTTTCCATTCGCTACATAAAACTGGAATAAGGCATGGCAAGGGCTCAGGGCCATCTGCGGCAGTTCTGCCACGTTCCAGGCATTCACAATGATACGCCTGCTGTCCGGGTTGGTTTTGATCTGGTGGATTGCATCTTTGATCTGGTCATAGACCTTCCCGTCTGCCCCTTCCCAGCTTCTCCATTGCTTGCCATACACAGGGCCCAGGTTGCCCTGCTCATCCGCCCATTCATCCCATATGCGCACGCCATGCTCATTTAAATACGCGATATTGGTATCTCCTTTCAGGAACCAGAGCAATTCATAAATGATGGACTTAAGGTGTAATTTCTTCGTCGTCACCAAAGGAAAGCCATCACTCAGGTCGAAGCGCATCTGGTGACCAAAAACGCTGATCGTACCCGTTCCGGTCCGGTCTTCTTTTTGAACACCTGTATCTAATATATGTTGCAGCAGTTGCAAATATTGTTGCATGTCGTTTTACTTTTATATCCGCACAAAGTTAGGTAAAATTCAAGCTTAAGCCTATTTGCTGAAATCACCTATGTGGAAAAATACAGTCGGGCTGTAACACCTGTAAAGGTCCTTTTTAACAAAATCTTCTTTAATGTTTCCATTTCCCTTAAGCAGATCAAGTATTGAAAAACGTACCTTTGCGCGGTATTTTTCAAAAAACACCTTCCTAACCAAAATTACAAGGTCCTGAAAAACTTCTTGCTCATATTACTTTCCTTATTCTTTTTTACCGGCATCAATGTTGCCGGTGCGGAATTCGGAGGGCAGGATTCTTGCTTCCCCGAGTATTTCTTTGAGAAAGACGAGCTTACTGAAGTGTTTTCTGATGACATGCTCATCAGCAGGCAATCCTACCTGGAAAAAGACCAAAAGAACATTTTCCCGGGTGATATCGACCCTGCACTCGAACTGAAAGCTATTTACAAAAACAGGGACCCTTTTACTTACCCTTATCCCGTCTCGGTCTTCCGGAAACAGGCAATATGCTACGGCCTGCTGTTTCTGCAACAATTGTTTTGATCTTAGATCCATTTAATCCAAACCTTACCGGATCAGGCTTTCAGCCTTGATCCTTCCCTCTTTTTAACTTAGTCTCAGGCACGATTTATATACATCGTGTGCCTGTTTATTATTTGGAAAATTTATGATCAGGATGAATAAAAGCACCATTTTGATAGCATGTGCGTTTACGGCAGTGCTGGCTTCTTGTAAGCAACAAAACGAACAAGCTAAAGATAGCGACATCAAAACCTTACCCGTCTATACCATAGCGGCCCGTGATACGGTAGTAGATATCCCTTATGTGGCCGATATACAGGCCAACAGGAATGTGGAAGTACATAGCCGTACAGAAGGCTTGCTGGATAAGATCTATATTAAAGAAGGACAACAGGTCCATAAAGGACAATTGCTGTTTAAGATCAATGACAGTGAATTGCAGATTGAACTGAGCAAAGCCCGCGCGGCCTATAACAGTGCCCAGGCAGATGCCAAAGTAGCCCAGGTAGAAGCCGAGCGTGTGCAGACCCTGGTAGATAAAAAAGTGATCACCAAAACGGAACTGGACCTGGCACGCGCCAAGTATAATGCTGCCCTGGCCAAAGCCGAGGTGGCCCTTTCTGAAAAAAATGCCGTCACTAAACGTATCTCCTACACCTCCGTGCACGCTCCCTTTACAGGAGTAGTAGACCGCATTCCCCTGAAAGAAGGTAGCCTGGTAGCCCCGAATTCTTTACTGACCACGCTTTCTGACATCCATACCATATATGCCTATTTCAATATTTCTGAAAATGAATACCTGCACCTTGCAGTTAACGATTCACATGACTATGATCTTAACGCGATCAAACTGGTATTGCCCAATGGCAACGTTTACCCTTTCTCCGGAAAATTAAGCAGTGCAGAAAGTGAAATAGATGAGAATACCGGGAACATCGCCTATAAAGTGCAGTTTGAGAATCCGCAGGGTATCCTGCGCCATGGTGCTTCAGGCAAGATCCTGGTCACACGCGCTTTTCCCAGAGCCATCATGGTGCCGCAAAAGGCTGTCTTCGAGATCCAGGACAAGAATTACGTATTCCTGCTGAATGCAGAAAACGTGGTGAAAATGACCGGAGTGGAAGTCAGTCAGCGTATCGCCGACAACTACCTGGTCTTATCCGGACTTAAGGAAAACGACAGGATCGTCCTGGAAGGCATACAGTCTTTACGGGACGGGCAGCAGATCCAGCCCAAAAAACCTTAATCCCCCAATACTTTTTTGCTTTTGGAAAAACTAATAGCTCCCTATTAGTCCTGTTTGATTTAGAAAAAGAATTTAGAAATGGTAGAAACATTTATCAGAAGGCCGGTCTTATCACTGGTCATCTCTATTATCATTACGCTTTTAGGTATCCTGGCCCTGGTAGGCCTGCCGATCACCCAATTCCCGGACATTGTTCCACCCTCTGTATCTGTAACGGCCCGATATACCGGTGCCAATGCCGAAGTCTCTGTAGATGCGGTTGCCGTTCCCCTGGAAAAAGCCATTAACGGGGTGCCGGGCATGACCTATATGACCACGGTTACCGGGAATGACGGGGTCACCCTGATCACCGTATACTTTGAAGTAGGCACCGATCCCGACATGGCAGCGGTAAACGTACAAAACAGGGTAACTACCGTGCTGGATGAATTGCCCGAAGAGGTCATCAAAGCCGGGGTCACCACAGAGAAAGAGGTGAACAGTATGCTCATGTACCTCAACATCACCAGTACAGATCCAGGGCAGGATGAAAGCTTTATTTACAACTTTACCGATATCAATGTATTAAAAGAACTGAAACGGATAGATGGTGTAGGCCGGGCCGAGATCATGGGTCAGAAAGACTATGCCATGCGCGTCTGGCTAAAACCGGATAAACTGCTGGCCTATAAAGTATCCACAGATGAAGTGATCGCTGCATTAAGGAACCAGAATGTATCTGCAGCACCGGGAAAAACAGGGGAAAGCTCCGGGAAAACCATCAGCGAACTGCAATATGTATTGCGCTATACCGGTAAGTTTTCTGAACCCGTTCAATATGAAAACATCGCCATCAGGTCCAACAGCGATGGTACTATATTAAAATTAAAAGATATTGCCGATGTAGAATTCGGCGCAATGAGCTACAGCATGGCCTCCAAGAGTGATGGCAGCCCTTCTGCCTCCATCATGATCAAGCAAAGGCCCGGCTCTAATGCCAGCGATGTGATCAAAAATATCAAGGCAAAAATGGAGGAACTGAAAACGACCAATTTCCCGCCGGGAATGGAAGTGAGCTATGCCTATGATGTATCCCGTTTCCTGGATGCCTCCATCTCTGCCGTGCTTATGACCCTGCTGGAAGCCTTCCTGCTGGTGGGTATCGTGGTGTTTATCTTCCTGCAGGACTGGCGCTCTACCTTAATTCCCATGCTGGCCGTTCCGGTAGCCCTGGTAGGCACACTGGCCTGTATGCTGATGCTGGGCTTTTCCATTAACCTCTTAACCCTATTTGCCCTGGTACTGGCCATCGGTATCGTGGTGGACAATGCCATCGTAGTCGTGGAAGCCGTACACGTAAAAATGGTCGAAGAGCACCTCGCTCCGCTCGAAGCCACCATTGCGGCCATGAAGGAGATCACGGGCGCTATTATCGCCATTACCCTCGTCATGTCGGCCGTATTTGTACCCGTTGCCTTCTTAAGCGGTCCCGTAGGCGTTTTCTACCGCCAGTTTTCTCTAACCCTTGCCTGCGCGATCGTCATTTCAGGGATCAATGCCCTCACCCTGACCCCGGCCTTATGTGCCCTGATGCTGAAACATTCCGGACCCGCCAAAAGTAATAACTGGCTGCAACGTTTCTTTAATGGCTTCAATAAAAAGTTTGATGCAACCAATAATAAATACCAGCGCCTGCTGAAACGTACTGCCGGCAAGCGCGGACTCACGATGCTGCTTCTGCTGGTCTTCTTTGTCCTCACCTGGGGTGCCGGTGCTATATTGCCCGGAGGATTTATTCCTACAGAAGACCAGGGTATGGTCTATGTGAATGTGACCACACCCAATGCAGCTACAGTAGAGCGTACCGAGAAAGTACTGGATGAGATCAATGCCATTGCAAAAGAAGTGGCCGGTGTAGAAAGCTTCACCAGCCTGGCCGGTTATAGCTTAACCAACGAGATCGCAGGCTCTTCCTATGGTATGGGCATGATCAACCTGAAGCCCTGGAAAGAACGTAGCCAAAGTGCAGATGATATTATTGCCGAACTGGTCAAAAGAACGGCAAGCATCACCGATGCCCGGATCGAGATCTTCTCACCGCCCACCGTACCGGGATTCGGTAATTCCAGCGGCTTTGAATTAAGGTTGCTGAACCGCGGAGACGGTAATACCTTAGCCACCTCCGAGGTGACCAAACAGTTTATGGAAGCTTTGTCCAATGATCCGGCAGTGACCAATACCTTCACCAGCTTTGACGCATCCTTCCCCCAGTATATGATCCATATTGATTATGATATGGCCGCGAAAAAGGGCGTTACGGTAGATAATGCCATGAATACCTTACAGACCCTCATGGGGAGCTATTATGCCACCAACTTTATCCGCTTTAACCAGATGTATAAAGTGATGGTGCAGTCCGGCCCTGAATACCGGGCAGAGCCGCAGGATATCCTGGAGCAATATGTAAAAAATGACCGCGGAGAGATGGTGCCTTTCGGCTCTTTCGTAAGACTGGAAAGGGTCTACGGCCCCGAACAGCTAACGCGGTACAATATGTACACTTCTGCGATGATCAATGGGGAGCCTGCTGCAGGCCGCAGCAGCAGTGATGCCATTGCTGCGGTGAGTAAAGTTGCAGAGGAAAAACTACCTCGTGGTTACAGTATCGACTGGTCCGGCATGACCCGGGAAGAGATCATTTCCGGTAACCAGGCGCTATATATTTTCGCCCTGTGTTTACTATTCGTCTATCTTTTGCTGGCCGCACAATATGAAAGCTTCCTGTTACCGCTTTCTGTGCTCCTGAGTTTGCCTGCAGGTATTTTCGGGTCTTTCCTGGCGCTGAAACTGGCCGGACTGGATAATAATATCTATGCACAGGTGGCCCTGGTCATGCTCATTGGTCTGTTGGGAAAAAATGCCATCCTTATTGTGGAGTTTGCGATCCAGCGCCGCAAAGACGGCTTACCGATCTTAAAAGCTGCCATAGAAGGTGCAGGCCAGCGGCTGCGGCCTATTTTAATGACCTCCTTCGCCTTTGTGGCCGGGCTTATTCCTTTGTGTATTGCTTCCGGTGCAGGTGCTATGGGCAATCGTTCTATCGGTATTGCCGCTGCCGGCGGAATGCTGATCGGGACCATATTCGGGATCATTGTTATCCCCGGGCTGTATGTCCTCTTTGCCACAATGTCTGAACGCAAAAAAAGAACCAAAGCCATCGCCCAGGCCAGGCCAAAATAAATTAAATCCAGAAAACATATGTCTAGTACACAAAAATATATCTATATACTTTTTACGGGGCTGAGCCTGACACTCGGTGCCTGCAGCATCCCATCCAAAGTCAATAAAAAAGAAATCCCTGCAATACCGGAGCAGTTCAATGCCCTTAAAGCTGCGGACAGTACCAGTATGGCGCAACTTAAATATGCAGATTTTTTTAAAGATCCACACCTGCTCGCGGTGATCGAAACGGTATTGAAGCATAATTTCGACAAACAGATCGCTGCGGAGCAGTTAAAGATCGCCTCGGCCTATTTACTGGCCCGCAAAGGAGCCTTGCTGCCCAGCGTGCAGGCCGGCATCAATGCTTCGGGTACGCGTTATGGCAAGCATACGATAGAGGGAGTGGGCAATTTCGACACCAACCTTTCCCCCAATATTGATGAAAGCCAGAAGGTAAATACCTCTTTCACCCCCAACTACTGGCTGGGATTGAGTGTGGGCTGGGAAGTAGACCTTTGGGGCAAACTCAGCAACCTGAAGAGGGCTGCACAGCAGCGCTTCCTCGCAAGCAACCAGGCCAGGGACCTCATGCAGTCCAGCCTCGTCACCCAGGCGGCTAGCTTGTATTATGAGCTCATCTCCCTGGATAAAATGTCTGCGATCCTTAAAGATAACATCAGCCTGCAGGAGCGCGCACTGGAGATCGTGCAGATCCAGAAGGAAGTGGGCAGGGCAACAGAGCTGGCCGTGCAGCAATTCAATGCTCAGCTGGCCAATACAGAAGCGGTATGGGTAGAGATGCAGCAGCAAACGGCTAATATCGAAAACCAGCTCCTGGCCTTAATGGGCCAATTTGAAGGCCATATTAAACGATCGGCGAAGATAGAACCGGTTCATCTTCCTTTTAAAACGAGCTATGGGCATCCTGCCCAACTGCTGCACTACCGCCCGGACATTAAAATGGCTTATGCTGAACTGGAAGCCAGCCATGCAGATGCCAAAGCGGCCAGGGCTGCCTTTTTCCCGACCCTGAGCCTTTCCAGCTATGCAGCCTTTAATGCTTTTAACACCAGTCATCTGTTCAACCCGACTTCTATGGTGTACCAGTTATTGGGCAATATGGTGGCACCCGTCTTCCAGCAAAATCAATTGAAGAGCCAGTTCAGGGTGGCTAGCGCCCAGCAGGAAATTGCTTTCCTACAGTACCAGAAAACGGTTGTAGGCGCTTTCCAGGAGGTGAGGACCCTGATGCAGTATATGGAAAACAATGAAAAGGTCCTGGGGCTTAAAATAAAAGAAGTTACTGCATTGGCCAACAGTGTGGAGATCTCCAATGACCTTTATGTGAGCGGCTATGCCAATTACCTGGAGATCATCAATGCACAAAGGAGCAAGCGTGCTGCAGACCTGGACCTGGTACAGGCCCGCAGGAACCAGGCCCAGGCCATGATACAGTTGTATAAAGCACTGGGCGGTGGCTGGCAATAAACAGCCGGTTTTCCTCTGAATGCCGGAAAAGATAGAAAGGGGCTTAAACCTATAAGGTTTTTGAAACCTTATAGGTTTTGGCATCCCTGAGCAAGATCGGGCAGGGAAAGATCCCGGCAGTACATTAAATAATTAACTCTATAAGGCGCTTGAAACCTTATAGGGTTTCTTGTTCCTGCAAGGAACATTCAGATCAGTTCAGCGGAACAACAGTCTTCCGGCACACTCCCTTTGCTTTTTGGTATTGTTCCTTTTTTGAATTTAAGCTTACCTTTGTGCCGTTTTTATGGAAACAAAAGAATTGTACGCAATTAAATATCCGGTCATGGAGCATTTCTACACCCTCCAGGGTGAAGGTGCCTATGCAGGACACGCTGCCTACTTCATCCGCCTGGGCGGCTGTGATGTAGGCTGTGTGTGGTGTGATGTAAAGGAAAGCTGGGATGCCGATGCGCATCCCCAAATGAGTGTAGCAGAGATCGTGGGCCTGGCGGCCACGCATCCGGGCCGTCTTGCGGTGATCACCGGGGGCGAACCTTCGATGTATGACCTTAGCGCACTGACACAGGGATTGAAAGATGCCGGTTTCAGAACGCATATTGAAACCTCTGCCTCTTCTCCCTTAACGGGAACCCTGGATTGGGTAACGCTCTCTCCTAAAAAATTTAAAGCCCCTTTACCCGGGAATATGTCCTGGGCCGACGAGTTAAAGATCGTGGTGTTCAACAAGTCTGACTTTAAATGGGCAGAAGAATATGCGGCGCTGGTGCCTCCCTCCTGCAAACTATACCTGCAGGCAGAATGGGACAAAAAGGAACAGATCACTCCTATGATCCTGGAATACATCATGGCGCATCCGCAGTGGCAATTATCATTACAAACCCATAAATATTTAAACATTCCTTAGTAAAATGACTTTAGTTCAAGCAATTATATTGGCCATCATCGAAGGCCTGACCGAGTTTTTGCCGGTATCTTCTACCGGGCATATGATCATTGGCAGTGCATTGATGGGCCTGGAACCCAGTCCTTTTGTCAAGTTATTCCTGATCGTTATCCAGTTAGGCACCATCCTTTCGGTACTGGTCTTATATTATAAAAGATTTTTCCAATCAGTCAGTTTTTATATCAAACTGGTGGTAGCGGCTATCCCGGCCTCTATACTGGGGGTTTTGTTCAACGACTATATTGATGCGGCCCTGGAAAGTCCGCTGGTAGTTGCCATTACATTGGTTCTGGGAGGTATCTTACTATTGTTCGTGGATAAATGGTTCAACAAACCTAAAGTAGATCAGATCGAGCAGGTAAATTACAAACAGTCCTTTATGATCGGGGTGTATCAATGCCTGGCCTTGATTCCCGGCATGTCGCGCTCTGCAAGTACTATTGTAGGGGGTATGACCCAGGGGCTTACCCGGAAGCTGGCCGCAGAGTTTTCTTTCTTCCTGGCGATCCCGATGATGTTCGGTGCTTCTCTCATCAAATTACTGAAGTTCTTTAAAGATGGCAATACGTTTACTGGCGAAGAGATCCAGCTTTTGGTAGTGGGTAATGTGGTAGGATTTATTGTTGCTATCCTGGCCATCAAATTCTTCATCGGTGTATTGACGAAATATGGTTTTAAAGCCTTCGGATGGTATAGAATCGTGGTGGGTGTAATTATTATTGCAGTACTGGCGAGTGGCCATCAACTGAATATTATCTAAAAAAGTACTTCATCTTTAAGCTTTGGTATGCTTTTACCAAAGCTTAAAGCCATAATACCCGGCTACAAATACAACGATCCAGAGCAGGCCTTTGATGAGAAAAAACCAGAAGCCGGCTATACCGAAACGTTTTAGCCATTTCTTAAATCCTTTCCCTTTTTGCGGTTCTTCTACTGGTTTTATTTCATTTTGAAGCTGATCCTGGTTCATATGCTTTAAAGCCTTTTTGGAATTTACAAAAATATGACAATTAAGCAGCTTCGTATTTCCATTAAGGGTTAATAAAGTTTAAAATCGGGAACAAAGGGAGCTCTTAGAGCATCTGGTGTTCGTGAACCGTATTGGATTCCACGCGCACAATGCGGTTAGGATATTTCTGTAAGATGCTGTAATCGTGGGTAGCCATCAAAACAGAAGCCTGGGTCTCTGCCGAGATGGTCAGCAGCAGTTCCATAATTACCTCAGTGGTCTCGGGGTCAAGGTTACCCGTTGGCTCATCCGCCAGTATCAATTCAGGATTATTGAGCAATGCCCTGGCGATATCTACACGTTGCTGCTCACCGCCACTCATTTCGTAGGTTTTCTTATAGCTTTTTGCCGGCAGATGCACCATGTCCAGCACTTCCTCGATACGGGCTTTACGCTTGTTCTTATCGTCCCAGCCTGTGGCCCTTAGTACGAAGTCCAGGTTATCGTACACATTACGGTCCGTGAGTAATTTGAAATCCTGGAATACAATACCCATCTTCCTTCTCAGGAAAGGGATCTTTTTCAGGTTCATTTGTCGCAGGTCAAAGCCGGCAACCATGCCCTCACCTTCTTTAAGCGGCAACTCTCCGTATAAGGTCTTTAATAAACTGGATTTACCTGAGCCTGTTTTACCAATCAGGTAGACAAATTCACCCTTTTCAATTTTGAGGTTGACATCGTGCAACACAGGGGTCTTTGCTTGGTAAATATTGGCATTTTCTAAACTCAGAATTGTCTCAGGCATTATGAATGATTTTAAATTTTTTTATCTGCTTCTGCTTACAAAAGTATGATTTTACGCTTAGTTTATGTTGCTTCCTGCTGATGAAAATTACCTTTTCGTTCTTCCTCTATGCGCCCGTCTTTCATCACAAAAATCCGGTGTGCCATCTCTGCCAGGGCTTCATTATGGGTCACGATCACCAAAGTAATGCCATAGCGGTTAACGAGGTCCAGGAAGATCTGGTTGATCTCTGATGCAGTATGTGTATCTAAATTGCCCGTAGGTTCATCTGCAAAGATGATCTCCGGCTTTTGTATAATGGCCCTGGCTATAGCCACGCGCTGCTGCTCTCCGCCGGATAATGCCGCAGGCTTGTGGTCCATGCGCTGCCCCAGCCCTACTGTTTGTAATACTTTTGCCGCCTCTTCTTCTGCTTTCTTCTTGTCCATACCACCGATCCACAAGGGCATAGCGGCATTTTCCAAAGCCGTAAATTCCGGCAGCAGGTGATGGGACTGGAAGACGAAACCGATGTGCTTGTTCCGGAATGCGGCCTGGCGGCCGGCGCTTAGCTGTTCTATAGATTGCCCGTTGATGCTCAGGCTGCCTTTATCGGCTTTATCCAGGCTGCCCAGCAGGTGCAGGAGCGTGCTCTTCCCGGCACCGGAAGGGCCTACAATAGCGACAAATGATCCTTTTTCAATGTCTATAGAAACACCTCTTAACACCTTAAGCGCACCGTAAGCTTTCTCTAAATCTTTTGCTTGCAACAGCGTATTCATCCGGAATTCTTTTTCATTTACTCATGAAAGCTTCAAAGAAGCCTATCGTGTAAATTTAGGAAATTTTTCCGGTAAGTATTCTGCCCCGAAGGAGTGAATATGGACCGTAGATAATAATAATTAAATAACATTTAAACTTTTTTAAAAATGGACTTTTTTTACAAACTATATCTTACATTTGCGGAAATACAAATTAAAACAAAATTATCATAATATGTTTTGGACTTTAGAACTTGCTTCGCATTTAGAAGATGCCCCATGGCCAGCAACAAAAGATGAATTGATTGATTATGCTATCCGTTCTGGAGCGCCCCTGGAAGTTGTAGAAAACCTGCAGGAACTGGAAGATGAAGGAGAAATGTATGAAGGTGTAGAGGACATCTGGCCTGATTACCCGACCCAGGATGATTTCTTCTTTAATGAGGAAGAGTATTAATCATAGCATCGGATCATATTAATTAAAATGGCGAACATTTGCATGTTCGCCATTTTGCCGTTTAATTGAAAAATTTCTTTTTCTCGGTGCCGTACTTTCTCAGCATTGCGCTGGCTCGGTAACGGTCATCATGATACTTGTTGTACAAGGCATCCATACCCGCCAAAACGTAGTCTGCGCCTAATTCATCACACCAGGCCAGTAAGCCTTTAGGGTAGTTAACACCTTTGGTCATCGCCAGGTCCAGGTCAGCAGCAGTGGCTATATTCAGGTATAAAGCTTCTACCGCCTCGTTGATCAGCAGGAACAGGATGCGCTCTACGATTTCTTTTTGTTTATTTTCTTCCAGGCCGGATGTTAATACCGGGCCTTCATTTTCGTAATTGTAAAAACCTTTCCCCGACTTCCTGCCCAGCCAGCCTGCTTCCAGCAAACGCTTCTGGGAGAAGGACGGACGGTAGCGCGGATCGTAAAAGAAAGATTGGAAAACGGTTTCGGTCACCACATAGTTCACATCATGACCGATATAATCGGTGAGGGTGAAGGGACCCATCTTAAAGCCGCCATAACTGGTCAGGGCTACATCTATATCTTCTTTTGTGGCCAGGCCTTCTTCCATCATTTTAATAGCTTCTCCATAGAAAGGACGGGCCACACGGTTCACGATAAAGCCTGGTGTATCTTTCGTCAGTACAGGTGCTTTTTTCCATTGCAGCATTAAATCCCTGATCTCCCCAGCCAGGCCTTCACGGGTCTGGATCGCAGGAATGATCTCTACCAGGGCCATCAATGGTGCCGGGTTAAAGAAGTGAATACCGATCACTCTTTCTGATTTTTGCACAGATGCTGCTATAGATGCAATGGAAAGGGAGGAGGTATTAGAGGCGAGGATACAGTTATCCTCTACGATACTTTCCAGTTCTGCAAATACTTTTTTCTTGATCTCCAGGTTTTCAATGATGGCCTCGATCACCAGTCCGCAATCCTTTAAACCGGACAGCTCATCGGTATAACGGTACTGCTGAAAAACGGCCTGTGCATCGGCCAGTTTCCCTTTTTCCTGCAGTTTGTTGAGGTTCATTAATGTACCGGCTTTCGCTTTTTCCAGGGCTGCAGCATTGTTATCATACACAATTACCTGGTGCCCGGATGTAGCGGCCACCTGTGCAATACCATTGCCCATAGCCCCACTACCTACTATTCCTATAATCATTTTATTAATCATATTATTATTCAATACTCATTGGAGACAGCAGCTATCATGACCGGGAACAACAACAAAGTGTCGTGTTTCAGTACTGCTGCACTAAAAACAGCCTGGCTAAAATTTGTTTTTCCACATCATGCTTTCTACCGGGCGAATGGTACGCTCGGTATATTTGGCATTTTCTTTTTTGTTGTACAGGTTTTCGACCTGTCCTTCCACCGGGAAATAGATCAATTGCCCGATCGGCATACCGGCATAGATCCTTACCGGGTGCACGCAGGAGATCTCCAGTGTCCAGGTATTACAGAAGCCTACATCACCTTTCCCGGCCGTTGCATGGATATCAATACCCAGGCGGCCTGTAGAGGATTTGCCTTCCAGGAAGGGCACGTGCTTATGGGTTTCTGTATATTCCTCGGTAACACCCAGGTACAGTATGCCCGGCTGTAATACATAGCCTTCTTCCGGGATATCGAAATGGGAAATAGTATTATGTACCTTGGCATCTAAAACAGGGGCATCGTACACGGCCAGGTGCTTGCCTAAATGCACATCATAAGAGTTGCTGCCCAAATATTTCCTGTCGAAAGGTTCGATAACGATCGTTCCGTCCTTAATTTCCTCCAGGATACTCAAATCCGATAAGATCATTTATGAGGGTGTATTTGTAGTATTAAAATTCAGTTTATCCGCCATCCATGACTGGGAAAGGGGTTGCAGCCATTGTGCTTCCATTTCCTTTTTGGTACCCACCAGGTTGTTGAACAACAAGGTATCTGCATGGATATAACCTTTGTCCAGGGCATATTGTACCTGGTTCACCGGTAATACCTCTGCTTTATCTTTCACCAGGAAGGTGATGGATAAGCGGTCAAAGAGGTTACAGTCGTACTGCCGCTCTATGCTTTTAATGATGCGCACCATACTGTCGGTACTGCATCCGCTGATGGCCTCATAACTTTCATCTGCCATCATCACCACAAAACGGTTATACAAAAGTTTACCCCAGCCTTTTGCCGGTTTGCCATGCACCTGCCACTGCTCGGTAAATTGAGTAATTTGTTCATCAATTTCACGGGCCTGCTCATCGGTAAAAGGACGTGTACTTTGATAGATCCATACCCTGGACCTATCGTCAAAATCAGCCGGTAATAATGCTGCTACAGCTATCTCATTCATCTGGCAAAGATATATTTTTGATTGGTAACTATTTATTAAATGTGTTCATGGTCTGGGCCATACCCTGTGTGGCAAAGCTCTCAATGATATCAATCGATTTCAGGATCTTTTCTTTGATCACCGGGAACTCCTGGTTGGTCCATTTACCCAGTACAAAGTCGACCTGTCTTCCTTTAGGGAAATTGTTCCCGATACCGAAGCGCAGGCGCGGATATTGATTGGTACCTAAAGTCGCCTGGATATCGCGCAGACCGTTATGCCCGGCATCACTGCCACCTGGGCGCAGGCGTAAGGCCTCGATGGGCAATGCCAGGTCATCCACGATTACCAGCACGTGATCAATCGTAATTTTTTCCTTGTCCATCCAGTATTTCAGGGCCTTTCCGCTCAGGTTCATATAAGTGGTCGGTTTGATCACAATAAACTGTTTGCCTTTCCACCTGATAGTAGCTACAAAAGCCAGCCTGTCCTGCTGAAAGGTACCGCCATGTTTAATCACGAAAGAGTCTGCCACATCAAAACCTATATTATGACGGGTAGCATCATATTCAGCCCCGATGTTGCCTAATCCTACAATTAAATATTTCATCTTGCAAAAGTAATATTTGCTCATGAATTATAAATGATTTGTGAAGCAGTCAAATATTATTAAAACAATTGAGATATTTAAATACTTTTGAAAAAAATCTGTTCATGAAAAAGACATTCCTCCTGTCGCTTACCCTTTTCTGCTATGGGGCAGCTGCTGCCCAGGAAGACAAGCAGGAAAAAGTAATTCCTGTAACACAGACAGGAATAGCTGATGTGAGTGCCATAGCTCCCGGCACTGCAAAGGAAGTAGCTGCCCCTCCGGATCAGATCTATACTTATGTGGAGCAACTGCCCTCATTTCCCGGAGGCACAGAAAAGCTGCATGCTTTTATAGAAAAGCATAAGCGATACCCGAAAGATGCTGTAGCCAAAGGCATTGAAGGAAAAGTGTACCTTGCCTTTACCGTAAAAAAAGACGGCCGTATAGAAAATATTGAAGTAAAAAGAGGCTTATCGGCCAGCCTGGATGCAGAAGCAGTAAGGTTGATAAAAGCAATGCCCCCGTGGATACCGGCCCGCCAAAATGGCAAGGAGGTCAACTGCATGTTTACAATCCCGGTAAGTTTTTATTTTTTAAAATAACATCACATGAAATTGCTTATTTACAGCCTTGTGCTGCCCATGCTCTGTTCACTTCCCCTCTCTGAACTACAGGCACAGAAGAAGCAAACGCTCTATTATCCCAATGGCAAAGTAGCTTTTGAAGGCAAATTCCATATGGCCTGGAATCAAACAGAAAGATTTCAAAACCCTGAACTCCTGGAGCAGGACCAGGACTTTAACAGGAATACTGAATTCGAGGAAGGAGAACGTATGCTGAATGCTTATAAAGATATTATACCCAGCAAAGTGTATGAAGGTAAATGCAAGTATTATTATAATAATGGAAAGCTTTTTGCAGAAGGTACTTATACTTCCGGCTATAAAAACGGGAACTTCAGGTTTTACTACCCGGATGGTAAGCTGGCGGCAAAGCGTACTTATGAATGGGGTATGGCCAGCGGTCACTGGGAATCCTGGGACGACAAAGGGCAGCTGAGCAGTTCTGCTTATTATAAGCCCATCCCCGATCATACGCTACAAAGGATAAATGATAAAAATATCTTGTTGAAACACAACCCGGATAATGAGATCAAGTTATTTTTCGGCATGGATTACGAGAATTTTTTTGATAGCTATAAAGAGCAAAATCTTTATGCACACAGCAAAAACCTCCGCGTTTTTGAAAAGTATGTCACGAAGCAATTGTATCATAAAGCCATTAAAGAAGGCGATTTCAAGGTATGGGAAAACGGTAAGCCTTTCCTGGAAATGAGTTTTCATAATAATATACCTGTGGGTACCTGGCGGATATTCCGTAATGACCGGCCCGGCTTCGAGATTGTTTTTGAAGACGGGAAGATCATAAAAGCTACCGACTTCCTCAATGCAGAAAACAATTTTGGCAGTCCTGAGTATCTTGCCCGGAAAAAGGAATTAGCCGGCCAATATACTGTTGGCAGCCCGGATGCAATAGATCCCGGGGTAATGGGAGTGCCCGGAGTAGCCCCCAGGGAAGAAATCTTCAGAACGGTACAGCAAATGCCGGAAGCAGATTATGATTTCAATCAATACATCAGTAATAATCTTAAAGCACCAAAAGGGATCAGCGCTTATAAAGGAAGGCTTATCGTAGAATTTGTGGTGCGTAAGGATGGCCGTATAGATAATGTCCGTTCAGTAAGAAAAAGTGATGCAGGCCCGGCTTTGGTGGCAGAAGTGATCAAAGTGGTCAAAAAGATGCCTAAATGGAAACCGGGAAAACAAAACGGGCAGGCAGTCGATGTTTATTACAGTTTGCCGGTTAATATAAACCTCCAATAGCAATTTATATCAATCACATTATAAGGGAAATTTCTGAATAAGGCGTAAGAGTATCCCGGGGAAATGAGTTTTAAAAGATAAAGCTGCAGGCAATTGCCTGCAGCTTTATTGTATCTAAATATAATCCGGGATTAATTAAATGGTTTTCTCGCTTTTTGTCCGCGTTTTTCGCCACCAAAATCACCTTTAGGCTTTTTATCGTAAGCATTGCCTTTGCTGTAGCCACCATCTCTGCGACCACCGCCATAACTACCACGATCGCGGCTACCGCCGCCGCCGCCGCCAAAGCTAGGTTTTTTATCCGCTTCTTCTACACGCACCTTACGGTTGTTGAATTTACGGGAATTAATATTTGCACTTATATAATCCAATGCATCTGCAGGAATATTAAAGAAGCTGCTCAATTCTCTTACGGTGATTCTTGTCACCAGTTTGCCATCAAAGTCTGTCTGATCAGTGATGAACTGTACCAGTTTACCGGCATTCAGGCCATCTTTGGTACCCAGGTTGATGAATAATCTTACAGAGCCATCTTTGCTCACGCTGGACCCTGGCTCTTTCTGTGAATAGCTGGAGTTAAGATCAGGTGCATCTTCATAGTCTGCAATCGTATCTTTTAATTGCAACCACAACAAGCGTTGGATCAGGTCATCTTTATCGATCTCAGCAAAACGCTCAGAAATTGCCTGGCCCATTTTTTCGCTGAACTTCGCCTCACCCGCTACTTGTTCGATTTTTTCCATGAAATAAAACAGGCGCTTGCGCACTACTTCATTACCATCAGGAATATCTGTTTTTGTAAATTTAGTTTTCGCTACGCGCTCTACTGCACGCATTCTGCCAATCTCTCTAGGCGTAACGATAGACATACAAATACCGGATTTACCGGCACGTGCGGTACGACCACTACGGTGGGTATAACTTTCTACGTCTTCCGGTAATTCGTAATTGATTACGTGAGTAATGTCATTTACGTCAATACCGCGCGCTGCAACGTCTGTAGCGACGATCGCCTGTAAAGAGCGACGTTTAAAGCGTTCCATAACTTTGGTACGCATCTTCTGGTCCATGTCGCCATGTAAAGGAGATACGTGGTATCCTTCACGCATCAGTTTTTCTGATACGTCCTGTGCATCCTGCTTGGTACGGGTAAAGATGATACCATAAATATCCGGAGCGAAATCCAATAAACGCTTCAAGGTATCATAACGCTGATGAGCACTTGTTACAAAGTATTGGTGATCGATATTTTCGTTGGTCACGTTTTCACGTGCAACGGCAACCTCTTTAGGGTCTTTCATAAAACGCTTGGCAATGCGCCTTACGTCATTATTCATTGTGGCAGAGAACAACCAGGAAGCTTCTTTAGCTTCTGCATTTTTAAGGATGAACTCGATATCGTCTCTGAAGCCCATGTTCAACATTTCATCGGCTTCATCTAATACTACTGTTCTTACGTTTTCCAGGTTGATCACCCCGCGCTCCATCATGTCCATAAGACGGCCCGGAGTAGCTACGATGATTTGCGGACGACGTTTGATCTCCCTGATCTGAGCGCCGATGGGCGTACCACCATATACTGCTACGATGCCTACACCACTTAAAAACTGGCTATACTTCACCAGTTCTTCCTGGATCTGCATACACAGTTCTCTTGTCGGACTTAATACCAGAGCTTGAACTTCAGAAAGCGACGTATCAATTTGGTTCAATAAGGGCAAGCCAAAAGCTGCCGTCTTACCTGTTCCTGTCTGTGCCAGGGCGGTAATGTCTACATTTTCTCGAACCAAAAGGGGAATTGTCTCTTCCTGAATAGGGGATGGATTCTCGAATCCCATTGCCTTGACGGCCGCTACCAACTCTTCTTTTAATCCGAATTGTTCGAATTTATTCATATAAACTTTTAAATAAGCGGCAAAGGTACGCTAATTAAATGGTATCAACTATTTTAATATAATAAATAGTATTAATTAGTAATATCGACAGCAAATCTTTGGCATAAATCCTGTTTATTGAAATATGCTATCTACATAGAGCACCGGTGGGAAGTAAGCACATCTTTAAAGGCGTATTTATTGCTTTAAAACCTTAGCATACACCTGCATTGTTTCCGTGGAGAACTGAGCCGCAGAGAATCTTTGAGCATACTGTATTCCCTGTTCAACCTGCACTTGCTTTATAGCATCTTGTTTCCAGAGTTTAAGGATATGGCCGGCCAATGTACCGGCATCCTGCGGATCAAAATATAAGCTACCCGGCCCCCCGGCTTCTTCCAGGCAGCTGCCGGTAGCAGCAATCACCGGCACAAAGGATTTCAATGCTTCTATGACCGGGATGCCAAACCCTTCAAAAATGCTGGGGTAAACAAAGACCTCCGACAATTGGTACAGGGCAGGCAGATCTTTAAAGGATACCTGGTGCAATAGTTGCACCCTGTCTTTTAAGTTATGCTGCGCTATAAATGCGCTCAACTCTTCGGTATAAGGAGTGGTCTTGCCCACCAGCACCAAATGCACCTCAGGTGGTAATTGTAAAAGGGCGGCTAAAATGATCTTTGTATTCTTCCGGGTCTCTAAAGTACCTACGGAGAGCAGGAAATGAGGCGGCAACTCATATTTAGCCTGTACGGCCTGTTTCTGCTGGGGACTGGCTGCCACAGAGAATACCGGGTCACAATCCTGGTAGACCACCTCAATTTTTGTGGGATCAATAGAATAGAACTGTACCAGGTCGCGCTTGGTTTGCTCGCTGATCGCGATAATGCGGTCTGCTTTGTTGCAGGCAGCAAGTGTCTTCTTACGGTATATTTTACGATCTATCGTGGAATACAATTCAGGAAAACGTTCATAGATCAGGTCATGTATCGTCACTACATACTTAACCCCCAGCGGCTTTTTTCCGAGAGGTAATTCCGCACTCAGGCCATGATAGACCTGTGTATTATTTTTTAACAGAGATCGCTTTATGCCCCAGCTTCTCCAGAATGCAGCAGGTAGCATTGTATCATTCTCAATTAAGGATACCTTATCCCATTGTCTACATTGGTCGAACAGGCTGTGCTCTTTTAAACGGGGAACATACAATTGAATAGTATGTTCCGGGTAGTTGACCTGCAAAGCTTCGACCAGGTTGCGGCTGTAATTGCCTAAACCGGTACGATTGTAAAAAGCACGCTTTGCATCAAAACCAATATTCATAAAAACGAAAGTAGGAATTAATCATCATTTTTGCTCGTTCCTCTAAGCCTGTACCTCAATTCAGCTACGATTGTAGTATTTGTTGAAGTGAGAAAGATAGCATTAAAAAGGAGGCTCAGAAGTAAAGGTCATTTCCTGCAGCGTAACCGGGTGTTTTATGGTCAGGCTCTGCGCATGCAAGTGTAAGCGGTCTGCTTTAGTACCATATAAGTCATCGCCCAGGATGGGTATATTCAATCCCAGATGATGGGCACAGTGCATCCGCAACTGGTGGGTACGCCCGGTGATGGGGAATAATTGTATCCGGGTCTGCTGGCCGCTCACGCTTAGTTTTTTCCATTCTGTAACCGCAGGTTTGCCATATTCATAACACACCACCTGGTGCGGGCGGTTATCCAGGTCTACACGCAGCGGCAGGTCTATCCGGCCCTCATCTCCGGCCAGCACACCGTCTAGTACTGCTATGTAAGATTTCCTGGTTGTCTTCTTGATAAACTGTGCCTGCAGATATTCATGGGCTTCTTTGGTCTTCCCGGCGATCAGGATACCGGAAGTGGCCATATCCAGCCGATGTACCAATAAAGGCCCTGTAGCATGCGGATAACGTTTTTGCAATATTTCCAGGACAGAGATTTGTGCTATTTTCCCCGGTACCGAAAGCATCTCTCCAGGTTTGTCCAGGACCAGGATCTGCTCATCTTCATAAATAGTTTTGAGTTCCCCTCCCAGGTCCTGCTGTATCTCCATAGGGTTAGGGTCCATCTCTACACCCTGCAGCATATGTGCCAGGATCGGTTCACATTTACCCCGGCAGGCGGCATAAAAGTGACCATGCTTCCTGATCTCTGAAGCAGGAGAAGCCCCCCACCAGAATTCTGCAAAGGCCAGGGGTTTTAACTGGTGCTGGAAGGCAAACTGCAGCATTTTGGGTGCGGCACATTCGCCCGCTCCGGAAGGCGGATTATCGAATGCGGTATGGTCAAAAATATCTTTTACATTTTTTAATGCTCCATACTGGTCCAGGAAGTTATACTGTGCAAACAAGCGCTCCTGCAGATCTGCAGACTTTGCTTTACGCTCCTCTTTCAGGGCTTCAATTTGCGCCAGTAGCTGGTCCAGGGCGGCCTGTTCCGGTGCAGCCTGTTCTTTCCAATATCTTTGCATGAATTTAAATTCCCCTTGCTCTCTTACGCTTTCCTGCCTCAGGTCTTCCAGCAGATCGGCCCTGCCTGCTTCACAAAGTGCAAATTCTGCATCTGTTCTTTGCAGGCGACGCCTGGCCTTATTGGCTTTTATCCTGTTTTTGACTTCAAGCAGGTCTGCCTGGCCCAATGCCAGTTTTTCCGCTAACTTTTCCCGGGCAATTTGCAATTCCGGGGACTGCTCAAGCGCCTCAATCGCTTCATTGATGCGGCTAATGAGCTCTTCTCCCTTCAGAAAAAAGCTATCGGGGGCCAGCATATCAAAGATCGGGGGCACAAAGCGGGAATGGGTATTTTTATTGGCGAGTTTTCCGGAAAATGCGGTCAGGTAACCGACAGCCCCGTCCGGTCTTTGCACCAGCATGACCCCGAACATTTTCCCGATGACGAGGCCGGTAAGCGCAGCATCCAGCCCGAAGTTATGTTGCCATTCTGTTTGGGTAGTGATGTATTCCTGCAATTCCCCGGCCGCTTCCAGGCAGAGCGCATGGGGCTCATGATAAAAAGGAAAGTTGAAACGCCCCGGAAGTTCCGAAGCATCTATCGTTCTTTTAAAATCTATCCAACATTCTTCGAGGGAAACTGCAGCTGCCATAATATAAAATCAGGTCCAAAATTAGTAATAATAAATTTCTCAATCGCTAACGATTGCTTATGTTTGCTTAGCGGCATTTCTGAAGCCGCCTACTGACATTAGTCCATCAAATAATTATTTGATCTTGAGACCATTACCCGACATAGAGATTTTAGTAAACGGTATTCTTAACGGTGATATCGCTTTATTGAGCAGGGCGATCACCCTTATTGAATCCACACACCCGGTACACCAGGCCCTGGCAGCGAAGCTGCTGGACCGTGTATTGCCCTACAGTGGCAAAGCCATGCGTATCGGGATAACCGGTGTGCCCGGTGTGGGCAAGAGTACTTTTATAGAATCTTTTGGCATGCACCTGATCGGCCTGGGCAAAAAGGTGGCGGTACTGGCCATAGATCCCAGCAGCAACATCAGTAAAGGGAGTATCCTGGGCGACAAGACCAGGATGGAACAGCTTTCTGTAGCACCCAATGCCTTTATCAGGCCATCGGCAGCGGCAGGCAGCCTGGGTGGCCTTACCTATAAGACCCGTGAAGCCAGCTTGCTTTGTGAAGCTGCAGGATTTGATATCATCATCATAGAAACGGTGGGCGTAGGGCAAAGCGAGACAGAGGTGCGCAATATCTGTGATTTCTTCTTATTACTCATGCTGGCGGGTGCCGGTGATGAACTGCAAGGTATCAAGCGCGGCATTATGGAAATGGCCGATGGCCTGGTGATCACCAAGGCGGACGGGGCCAATGTGCAGAAGGCAAAATCTGCGCGCTCGGAATATGCCCGTGCCCTGCATTTTTTACCGCCTCATGTTTCGGGATGGTACCCGGAGGTAAGCATCTGCTCTTCGATAGACGGCAGCGGCATAGAAGCGGTCTACGCTATGATAGAAAAGTTTGAACAGCACCAGGTGAGCAATGGTTATTTTGAAACAAGGAGAAAGGAGCAAAACCTGAGCGCTTTCCGGCGCTTGCTCCGGGAAGTTTTATACCAGCACCTGCTGAGCCGGAACGGGCTTAAGGAGCACATCAGCAGCCTGGAGCAGGCGGTAGCCGATGGGCGGCAAAACCCTTACTCCGCGGTATTGGATATTCAAAAAACGCTGTAAATAGTTAAAGGCTTATTCCCAAAAGAGCATAGGTTGCCCTGAAAGATAAATTGCGAAAAATAAAAAAGAGACCGTAGAATGGTCTCTTTTTGTCCGATTATTGATGTCCTGCTGAACGCGGAGCAGCTCCATACTTCGACAGGCTCAGTATGACATGATTATTATTAAGAAAGTGTACTCACGGCTGCTTTGATGCGCTTAACGGCTTCCTGAAGCTGTGCCATAGAGGCCGCGTAAGAGAAACGGATACAATCGTCACTACCAAATGCAGCCCCGCTCACACCGCTTACATGACCTGTATTCAACAGGAATATAGCAAAGTCATCGGCATTTTGAATCACACGTCCTTTTGCATCTTTTTTACCGAAATAGTAAGAGATATCGGGGAAAGCATAAAAGGCACCTTCGGGCTCTACTACCTTAAATCCTGCTATACCGGATAGCGCTTCAATAAAATAGGCTCTTCTTTCTTTAAAGGCTTGTGTCATAGCTATGGAAGGCCCCTGGTCTTCGAGCAATGCGGCCACAGCAGCATGTTGTGCTATAGAATTGGTGCCTGATGTAAACTGGCCCTGTATCTTTTCACAGGCTTTCACCATAGCTTCCGGTGCTGCGATATAGCCCAGTCTCCAGCCGGTCATGGCATAGCCTTTGGCAAAGCCATTCACAAGGATCACCTGGTCTTTGATGGCCTCAAATTGTGCTATGCTTTCATGCTTGCCCACATAATTAATGAGTTCATAGATCTCGTCGCTGATGACGGTGATCTGCGGATGTTTTTCAATCACTTTTGCAATGGCTTCCAACTCTGCTTTGCTGTACACCGCTCCTGAAGGGTTACAGGGAGAGGAGAACATCAGTAGCCTTGACTTTTCTGTAATGGCCGCTTCCAGTTTTTCTGCGGTCATCTTAAAGTGGTCTTCAATACCGCAGGGAATATATTTCACCACACCCTGGGCCAGTTCTACCTGTGCCGCATAGGTCACCCAGAAAGGGGTGGGAATGATGGCTTCGTCACCCGGATTGATGGTGGCCAGGACGGCATTTACCAGGGACTGCTTGGCTCCTGTAGACACCAAAATATTTTCAGGTTTATAATCCAGGCCATTATCCCGTTTCAGTTTGGTACAGATCGCCTTTCTCAGGTCCATGATACCGGCTACGGGTGTGTATTTGGTATAACCGGCATCCAGTGCGCGCTTTGCGGCATCTTTGATATGCTCCGGGGTGTCAAAGTCCGGTTCTCCAAGACTGAGGCTGATGATGTCTATACCTTGTGCGGTAAGCTCCCTGCCCAGCTTTGCCATTAATAAAGTTTGCGGTTCGTTAAACCTGTCTACAAACTGAGAAATCTGCATATCAAAAATATTTTTTGTTGTTGAACAAAGATAATAGAAATAATATGCGCAATTTAGGGAATCCCCGGCTCATTACCTGATTGAAAAATTTATGCCTCCCGGCCGCCGCATTGCCTGCTTTTAGCTAAATTTGCCACACATTTTTCAATATCATTATTTATGAAACCATCTATACCACAAGGTACCAGGGACTTTTCTCCCAGTGATGTGCGTAAGCGTCAATATATTTTAAATACCATTAAAACGGTATTTGAACTTTATGGCTATCAACCCCTGGAGACCCCTTCAATGGAAAACCTCCAGACCCTGATGGGTAAATACGGCGAAGAAGGCGATCGTTTGATCTTTAAAGTATTGAATAATGGCCTGCATGAAAAAAAGGACAAAGACAAGCTGAATGAAGAATGGGGCAAGATCTTAGATAAACCATATAGTACTCCTGCTATCACCGAAAGGGCACTGCGTTATGATCTCACGATCCCTTTTGCGCGTTTTGTCGTGATGCACCAGAATGATCTTGCTTTTCCTTTTAAGCGCTACCAGATGCAGCCGGTATGGCGTGCCGATCGCCCTCAGCGTGGCCGCTACCGCGAGTTCTGGCAATGTGATGCGGATGTGGTGGGCAGTAATTCGCTGATCAATGAAGCGGAATTACTGGCGATCTACCACCAGGCTTTTCACCTGCTCAAAGTGCCGGGCATCAGTGTGAAGATCAACAGCCGGAAGGTTTTAGCCGGGCTGGCGGAGGTTGTGGGACACTCAGACCAATTAACAGACATTACAGTGGCGATTGATAAACTGGACAAGATAGGCTGGGAAGGGGTTTCAAAAGAATTAACGGAAAGAGGACTGGGGGCAACAACCATCAGTTTTGTAGAGCAATACCTGAACATCGGCGGCAGTAATGAAGAGCGCCTGGCCGCTATGGAAAGCTTACTGGAAAGCAGTGCTATGGCACAGCAAGGCATCAAAGAGTTAAGGGACAGTATTCAATATTTTTCTATCCTGAAGAAAGCGGCTTGGGAAAGTGAACTGGTAGTAGACTTTACCCTGGCACGTGGTTTAAATTATTATACCGGGGTGATCGTGGAAGTGGGTACTTCAGCGGTAAAGATGGGCAGTATAGGCGGTGGCGGCCGTTATGATGACCTTACGGGCTTGTTTGGCCTGAAAGGGCTTTCCGGAGTGGGTGTATCTTTCGGTATCGACCGGATTTATGATGTGATGGAGGAGCTTGGTCTTTTCCCGGAGCAGGTAGCATCCGGCACCAAAGTACTGTTCCTCCTGATGGACGAGGCCGCGACGACCCAGGTATTACAATATTGCAGCGCTTTAAGGGATGCAGGCATTCCTGCGGATATGTACACGGAACAAGCGAAGTTTGACAAGCAGATGAAGTATGCCAATAAACGTAATGTCCCTTTTGTGGCCATCATCGGTTCTGATGAGCTGGCCAATAAAGTGATCACGCTAAAGAATATGCAGGACGGCACTCAGTCGACCCTGGATATTGATCAGTTGATTGCTCATTTAGCTTAATTAAGCTCTTTTAGCTTTAAAGAAATCTTTCATCAGCTGCGTGCATTCATCCGCAAGAATGCCGTGGCTGATTTTTGTTTTAGGGTGAAAGCCGTACTGCTCGCCTACTACATGCTTGTAGCCGTTTTTCTCATCCGTTCCGCCAAAGACTACTCTGCCGATCTTAGACCAGTACAGCGCGCCGCAGCACATGAGACAAGGCTCTATGGTAACATATAAAGTTGCATCGGGCAGGTACTTGGCCCCTAATTCATTAAAGGCGGCGGTAAGCGCGATCATTTCTGCATGGGCAGTACAGTCGTTCAGCATCTCGGTCTGGTTGTAGCCCCGGCTCACGATCCTTTCATTCATCACCACTACTGCACCGATGGGAATTTCCCCTGCTTCAAAAGCTTTCCTGGCCTGGGCCAAAGCCTGGTTCATAAAATGTTCATCTGTCATAAGTGCTCGTTTATACAAAAGTAAAGCAATTTTAAAACAATGGAATTTGATACTTTTGTAAAACAATTTTTGACATGGTACCACAGGTTTTAGATAAACAAAAGTTCTTTTTTGCCGGGGTTGCCGGGGCCGGCATGAGTGCTATAGCACAATATTTAAGCGGCTCGGGCAAAGAGGTTGCGGGAAGCGACCGGCTGTTTAATACAGCGGATAACGAACATACGCGTCAGCAGCTGATTGCGGAAGGCATCACTTGTTACGATCAAAAGGAGGCTCACCTGAGCGCTGCGGATGAAGTATTAGTGGTCAGCACGGCGATTGAAGCAACGAATGTGGAAGTGGCCAAAGCCCTGGAACTGGAGATTCCTGTGATCACGCGATCACAACTCCTGGCCCAGATCTGCGCAGAAAAGAAAACGATCGCTGTAGCCGGGACAAGTGGTAAGAGTACGACGGCGGCTATGCTGTTTCACCTCCTGAGCCATTGCGGCATTGATACTTCCCTCATCACGGGAGCGGGTATCGTCAGTCTTATCCGCGAGGGCAAGATCGGTAACTGCCATGTGGGCAAGAGTGACTGGCTGATCATTGAAGCGGATGAAAGCGACGGATCGCTGGTCAATTATCAACCTTATATCGGCATCCTGCTTAATATTGATAAGGACCACAAGGAACTTGCTGAGCTGGATGATATTTTCCATATTTTCAAAAACAATACGCAGGGTCATTTTATCGTCAACCGTTCTCATCCGCTGGCACTGGCCTTCAGCGCCAATCAGCAGGAAGACTTCGGCAAGGACAGCCCGGTTGCCGGTACGGACTTCAGACAGGAAGGTTTTACGATACATTTCAAAGTAGCAGGTGTGCCTTTCTCTATGCCCACGATAGGAGCGCATAATATGGAGAATGCCCTGGCCTGCATTGCCGTGGCACAATTGCTTGGCCTTAAGCCGGAAGATTGTGCAGCGGCATTAGCGACTTACCCGGGCATTTACCGCAGGCATCAGTTATTAGGTAAAGTGAAGGGCATTACGGTAATTGACGATTATGCCCACAACCCGGCCAAGATCGCTGCCAGCATCAATGCCTGTAAACCTGTGGCAGATAAACTGATTGCCTGGTTCCAGCCGCATGGTTATGCGCCTACGCGTTTTATCCGGAAAGAGCTGGTGGAAGAGATCGCACGGAGCTTAAGACCCGGTGATGAGATCTGGATGAGTGAGATCTATTATGCAGGTGGCACTACGGTAAAGGATATTTCGGCCAATGATATCATTAATGACCTGAAGGCTTTGGGGGTAAAGGCATTTTTCGTTGAAGACCGGGAGCAATTGTTACAGGAATTGGATACTCATTTTACGGAGGATTGTGTGCTATTGCTCATGGGTGCCCGGGACCCTTCCCTGGAGCACTTCGGGCAGGACCTGTACCGGAAACTGCAACAGTTATAAGCTCAACCTAGAGGAACGATAATCGTTCTGTAATGAATTCTATTTAAAAGAAAACTATGGACTTTACTTCTGTCAATGATGAATTGCTGGCGCTCAAAAAAAGGATCCGGGCGCTGGGGAAGGATGTGGTGAAAATTGAAAAAGTAGGCAATGGCAATATGTCGGCCTTTGAATTGTTGTACCGGGAGCCTGGAGAAGCGGAGGTGAAGCAGACTTATTTCTGGCGCCACGATATAGAGAATTTTATCAAAAAACTGGAAGGATAAAATCACCCTGCAAGGCAATTCTTGCAGGGTGATTTACTTGAATGCTCCTATTGTGACATTCCCTCTATTCTTCCGGGATATTAAGGGTAAAGGAGAAAATACTTCCCATCCCCAGTTCACTGACTACACTTATATTTCCACCCTGCGCTTCAATAAATTCTTTGCTGATGGCCAGGCCTAGTCCTGTGCCTTCTTTTTGTGTGCCCGGAACTCTGAAATATCGTTCAAAGACCTTGTTTTTGTATTGTTCAGCAATACCGGTTCCCGTATCTTGTACCGAAAACCTGACCTTATCCGCTTCCCGGGTTATGTTCAATGAAATAACCGAATTTTCATAGGAATACCGGATGGCATTCGAAATAAGATTGATCAGTACCCATGTCGTTTTCTCACTATCGGCTTGTACCTGGGGCAAGGTATCAGGCAAGGAAAGATCTATTTTGATATGCTTTTGTTCTGCTTGTGTTTTAGTTGCTTCTATCGCATATTGTACGATCTCCCCGGGCTCCGCAGCTTTGATCGACCATTGGATATTACCGCTCTCTACCTGTGCCAGGTTCAGGAGCTCCCCGGTGATTTTCAATAAGCGGTTAGTGTCTTCTTTAATGCTTTCCAGTAATTGCCGCTGCTCTTCATTCAAATTGCCGATGCGTTCGTTTTCCAGTAGTTGTAAGCTCATCTTTATAGCTGCAATAGGTGTTTTGAATTCATGGGAAACCGTCCCGATAAAATTCGTTTTTGCGATATCCAGTTCTTTAAAAAGCGTAATGTTCCTAAGCATAATTACATGACCGATCAATTGTGATTGCTGCTCTCCGGTGGGAATGATATTGATATCTATAATTTCTTTTTCGAAATAGCTTTCCTGGCCATCTGCAAAGATCTTGATTGATTGTTCACTTTCTTTTTTGCATTCTGGATTGATCAGTTCTTTTATTAAATCTCTCACCAGGTCATTACTTACAGCAATATCCTGGATCTGCCGGTCTACAAAGTTCGCACTGCTCAATCCTGATATTTTTAAGGCTTCATCATTAGCAAAAAGTACTTTCTTGTTCTCATCGATACCGATCACCGGATCGTGCATATTATTGATAAGAGCTTCTATCCGTTTCTTTCCTTTGATGATCTTATCTAATTTACTTTCTGAATATTCTTCTAATTTCTCTGCCATTGTATTGAAGGACTTTGCCAGTTCTCCGAATTCGCTATTGCTTTCAAAATTGACCCGTTCTTTGTAGTTATGCCCGGCAATTTGTTTGATACTTCCGGTCAATTCTTTTATCGGATCGGCTATGTTCCCGGGAAGATTGACAAACAGTATAAAGGCAATGATAAAACAAATTACCCCGGCAATAGAGATCCGGAGCACTGCATGATCTGCAGTGGCATTGGCAATACTGCTTTTGCGTTCAATGGCCTGCATATTCAGCTGCATGAGCTGAGTAATGGATTTCCGTATGGATGATGCCAATAAGGGATCGGCAGGATTCTGTTTTAAATGCATGAAATGCTTCGCTATCCCGGCAGTAGCTTCTCCTTCTCCTTGCTCAGTCACATTCTTTTGTTGTTTATTAAGATTCCGCTCAAAATCGGATAAAGCAAAAGTATCTGTTGTCATATTTTCCAGCGCCAATAACATATTCCGGGAATATTCCAGGGTATTGTAATTCGCTACCAGTATATTATTGGTATCGCGCTTCAATGCATTTACATAGAAAATACTCATTGCTGCCAGTAGCATTATAAAGGCAAACAGTAAACCTACACCGGATATTAGTTTAGTTTTTATTTTCATCTTTTCTTTGATAGGGATGGGTGGTTAATGGTGAGTGGTTAATGGTAAAAAGTAAAAAGGTAAAAAGTGATAAGTTATGAGTGGCATGATCAACTCAATATTACCAAATCTACATTGTTGGCAGCAAGTTTTTTTACAAGTACATTAAAAATACTGGTGGCCATGATCAATCTCCATAGGTTCAGCCGGGGCTTCCCGATACAAACTGTGGTTATTCTTTTAGCCTCCACTTGTTCTATAATCGCTTGGGCGATTGAAGAATTTTGTACTTTAATTACTTCAGCGCCTAATTCTGTTGCTAATTTATAATTATTAATAAGTAGTCTCTGCTTTTTTAAAGTTATTTTATCGGCACTTTCATTCGGGGCCTGCACATAGAGTACATACCATTTACTTTGATAGTAATTGGCGAGTCTTGCTGTTTTTTTGATTACTGTTTTTGCTGATCTTTCATTGCTGCTGATGCAGGCCAGGAAGCGCTCGTGTTTTAAGGTATTGGGCTTTATTATCTCTGTCTCTACTTTCCGGTTTACCTGTGCGGCTACTTCTTTTAATGCCAGTTCACGCAGTTGCAAAATGTGATCGCTCTGGAAAAAATTGCTCAAAGCGGCAGCAATTTTTTCTGCCTGGTAGATCTTCCCTTCTTTCAGTCTTGTGATCAATTCATCTGCGGTAAGATCTATGTTCACCACTTCATCGGCCAGACTTACTACATGGTCGGGAATCCTTTCCTTGACGGTGATCCCGGTAATGCTCTTAATTTCATCATTCAGGCTTTCTATATGCTGAATGTTCACGGCAGATATAACGTTAATACCTGCATCCAGGATATCCAGCACATCCTGCCAGCGTTTTTCGTTCTTGCTGCCCTCGATATTGGTATGGGCCAGTTCGTCTATAATGACTACTTCGGGGCGCAGGTTGATCACGGCCTGCATATCCAGTTCTTCCAGTTCTTTGCCTTTGTAAAATAACTGTCTTCTTGGTATAAGCGGCAATCCGTCCAGCAGTGCTACGGTTTCTGCACGGTTATGGGTTTCTATGTAACCGATTTTCACATCAATCCCGTTACGCAATAAGGTATGTGCTTCCTGTAGCATACGGTGGGTTTTACCGACACCGGCGCTCATACCTATGTAGAGTTTGAATTTTCCTCTCCTTGATTTTTTGATCAGGGAGAGGAAATGAGCTGCTGTTTTTCTTTCTTCGTCCATTATTTCAGTGAATCGTTTACTGATTATAATTTTTCGTTGTTTATGTAAACGCTCAGGACACTCCAAACGTTTTAAAAGCTGACGGCTAATGCTGTTGTCGCGCTAATGCTGTTTGAGGAGAATGCTTCATTGCGTTGCCTGAAAATAGCCTCTTTACTGTTTAATTGCTTAATCTCTGTGCGCCATACTACATTGGGCAGGATCGCATAGTCTGCATTGAGGGAATAGCCAAAAGTGCTGCACCCGTTTGGGGTACCGGTATCTATAATGACTCCTGCTTTATCCCGGTAGTATTCGCCTCTGGCAGTAAGGCTGAATTGATGGGTCAATTTATATTTAGCTATCAAAACCGGGGTATACCAGGTATTGTAAGTACTGCTGCCCTTTGCCTTTTGTTCTGCCCCTATATCAAATCCTGCAGTGATGCCAAATTTTTCATTGACCTGGTATATGACATAAAGGTTATGGAAGTAGCGCATTTGTCGCAGACTGTCTGGTTTATCGTTCCCAATGAATGAGCTGCTGTTGAGCGTTAGTTTTTCATTGGGTTTGTAGGTCAACTGATGCGCGAAGGCCGGTGTCGTATTACCGTCTACACGCTGTATGCGTTGCCAGCCATTCAAGACTAATCCACTGAGCAGCCATTTGCCGCCGGGCGATGTATAGGTAATCTTAGCTCCTGTTTCAAAGTAAGGTGAGTTATCTGCAAACAAGCTACGGGTCAATGTCCAGTTGTCTTTCCCCACAGCGCTTTCAAAGCCGAGATGTGAAGAGAAAATACCGGCATCGATCCACAAATCATGCTTTTTAGATATTTTCACGCCTACATTTCCCTCATAGATATTTTTCAACACTCCGGGCTCTGCGGCATAGTTGGCATTCATATAGGAGCCTGCAGCAATTGCCAGGTTGGCCCTTATTTTTGCGGTACTGTAATTGGCTTTGAGATAAGCAAGGTTTAAACTTACTTCGTTATTCCTGTTATGACTGTACACAAAGCCAGGACGTGCATTGCTCATCGGATTGTTCGCATCATATTGATAATAGGCTTCGGCATAGGCGCTCAGGATTAAGGGCTTCGGCTCTGTGTTTGTCGTTGCTTCCTGTGCCCCTAAAGTTCCGGTGTAAGCGGTAAAAAGCGCGGCTATAATTATTGATTGTTTCATTGTTGAGGGAGAAAAAAGCTAATGGTTAATGATGAGTGGTGAGAAGTGAGAAGTGAATTGTGAGAAGTGAGAAGTGAGAAGTGAGAGGTGAGAAGTGAATGAAGACTATTGGTTATTTGCTTTGCTCATTTCATCTAGTGCAATATTGAGCTTTAATACATTTATTTTTTCGGGACCGAATAAACCTGCTAATGGCTTGTCTGTATGTTCAGCAATCAGTTGCTCTAATCGAGCCGGATTTATGCCCCGGATCTGTGCGATGCGTTTTACCTGTACTTTAGCAGCGGCTACTGAAATATGTGGATCTAACCCGCTGCCGCTTGCGGTAACGAGTTCTACCGGGATTGCGGATTGTTTGATTTCGGGATTGTGTACTAAAAAGGTATCAATACGTGCCTGAACTTCTGCCCGGTAGGCTGCATTGGAAGGGCCTTTGTTACTGCCCCCGGAACCTGCGGCATTGTAGCCGACTGCTGATGGACGTGAGTAGAAGTATTGGTCTTTTGTAAAAGATTGCCCGATATTGCTGTAATATTTTTGTCCTTTGTACACTATTATTTCACCTTTCCCTTTATTGGGTGCGAACTGTGCAATACCCCAAACGGCCAGTGGATAGAGGATGGCAAAAAGTATAATAGTAAGTACGGTGATTTTGATGGCCGGTAATATATGTTGTTTCATTTTTTTGATTGTTTAAATAAATAAAGACACGATGATATCGATGAGTTTAATCCCTATGAATGGGGCAATAAGGCCGCCTAAACCATAGATTAAAAGATTCCTGCGCAGTAGTGCTGATGCGCCAATCGGCTTGTAGGCAACGCCTTTTAATGCCAGCGGAATAAGGAACGGAATAATAATGGCATTGAAGATAACAGCGGACAGAATGGCGCTTTGCGGACTGGAAAGGGCCATAATATTCAGGCTTTGTAAAGCCGGGATGGCTGTTATAAATAATGCCGGGATGATGGCAAAATATTTGGCCACATCATTGGCAATGCTGAAGGTAGTAAGGGTTCCGCGGGTCATCAATAGTTGTTTGCCGATCTCTACTACTTCAATTAATTTGGTGGGATCATTGTCCAGGTCCACCATATTGCCTGCTTCTTTTGCGGCCTGTGTCCCACTGTTCATGGCTACGCCTACATCTGCTTGGGCCAATGCCGGGGCATCATTGGTGCCGTCTCCCATCATCGCAACCAGCCTTCCTGCGCTCTGTTCTTTTTTGATGTAGTTCATTTTATCTTCGGGTTTTGCCTCGGCAATAAAATCATCTACACCGGCTTTCTCTGCAATGAATTTTGCGGTTAAAGGATTGTCCCCGGTAACCATAACGGTCTTAATACCCATTTTGCGCAGACGTTCAAACCGTTCCCTGATACCAGGTTTAACGATGTCCTGCAGTTCAATAACGCCCAGGGCTTTTTCGTTTTCTGATACGACTAGAGGTGTTCCTCCTTTACCGGATATTTCCCTGACTTTTACTTCAATTTCTTCGGGAAAAATGTTCCCTGCTTTTTCGACGATTCTTTTGATGGCATCGGTGGCTCCTTTACGGATGCGACTTTGCTCAAAATCAATCCCGGAACTCCTGGTCTCTGCAGAGAACCGGATAAAGCGCGGTGCATTTACGGCATAGCTTAAAGGATTGACACCGGCCAATTCAATAATGGATTTACCTTCGGGTGTGTCATCACTCATAGAGCTCAATACGGCTGCGCGTATCATTTGTTTTTCATCGATGCCATTTGCGGAATAGAATTGGGTGGCTTTCCTGTTGCCAATGGTAATCGTTCCAGTTTTATCCAACAGCAAGACATCAATATCTCCGGCTGTTTCAACTGCCTTACCACTTTTGGTAATGACATTGGCGCGCAAGGCACGGTCCATGCCAGCAATCCCGATGGCTGATAATAAGCCACCGATGGTTGTGGGGATCAGGCAGACAAACAGGGCGATAAAGGATGCAATGGTAATGGGTGCATTGGCATAGTCTGCAAAGGGTTTTAAGGTAACGGTGACAATAATAAACACCAGTGTAAAGCCGGCTAAAAGAATCGTCAACGCTATTTCATTGGGTGTTTTCTGCCTGGAAGCACCTTCTACTAATGCAATCATTTTGTCGAGGAAGCTTTCGCCGGGTTCTGTAGTTACTTTGACCTTGATCTTGTCGGACAAGACTTTCGTGCCCCCGGTTACGGAGCTTTTATCCCCACCGGATTCGCGGATCACGGGAGCAGATTCCCCGGTGATGGCGCTTTCATCAATCGTTGCCAGACCTTCGATAATTTCACCATCGGTGGCAATAATATCCCCGGCTTCACAAATAAAGATATCGCCTTTTTTGAGTGCTGCAGAAGATATAGTGCGACCGTCTGCTAAACGGGCAGGTGTTTCTTCACGGGTTTTTCTTAAGCTGTCCGCTTGTGCTTTTCCTCTTGCTTCTGCAATCGCTTCTGCAAAATTGGCAAACAGTAAGGTGAAGAAGAGGATTATTGTGATTAGTAAATTGTAAATAGAGAATTGTAAATGATCTGTTCCGGAAAAAAAAGAGTTTATAGTTACCAGTAACATGACCACAGTGCAAATCTCTACCAAAAACATAATGGGATTTTTTACCATTAACTTCGGATGTAGCTTGATGAATGACTGCTTCAAACTTTCCAAAACGATTTCCTTCGTGAAGAGTTTTTGATTATTTTTATTATTTGATTTCATGTTTTTAATTTAGTGAGACGTGATGGATGATAAGTGAGATGTTTGATGTGATAAGTGATAGGTGACAAGTTAGATGTGAGATGTAATTAGTGAGCAATAGGTTATAACTTTTGATTACTGAATAATGAATTGTATTTATTTTTAATAAAACTTTCCTTATGAAACCACATCAAAAACTAAACGCCTGGATTCATAGTTTCCACCTGGTTAAAACATTATATGAGCTTACAAAGACTTATCCTTCTGAGGAAAAATTCGGACTGATATCTCAGATTCGTCGTGCTGCTGTTTCTGTTCCGGTAAACATCGCAGAAGGGGCAGCAAGAAAAGGCAAAAAAGAGTTCATTCATTTTCTACATATTTCACTCGGCTCTTTAACTGAGCTCGACACATTGTTGCTATTAAGTGGTGATCTGGGATTTATCTCTAATGAGCAATCTGTCTTATTAAATAATGAACTGGATTCCATCGGAAAAATGATTTATGGATTGATTAAAAAAGTTGAAAGTGGGTTGTGAGCGGCTAGTGGAGAGTGAGAGGTAGTAAGTGATAAGTAAGATGTGATATGTAAGATGTGATATGTAAGATGTGAGATGTGAGAGGTGAGAGGTGGGAATTGAAAAGTGAAAGGAGGTAAATGGAATATGATAGGTTAGAAAGTGAGATGAGTATGTTTAGAAGTAAGAAACAAGGGTTGAAAACAAAAATGCATCTCCAAAATTTATCATTATTAGCATTTTACTGCTCAGATTTTGCTGCTTATATTGCTCTTTCCACATTTTTCTCTTTACAGCTCTCTTTTCACTTTCCCCTTCTCAACTCTTACATCTCACTTTTTCCTATCCACATTTCACCTTTTACTCTTCACTACTCACCATTCACTTCTCCCCCTACATCGAAAAATACTCTGCTATTGGTCCCAAGGTTAATGCCGGGAAGAAGGATAAAGCGGCAATGATGGCAATTACTGCAAATACCATTAAACCAAATGTTGCTGTATCTGTTTTCAAGGTGCCGTTACTTTCGGGTATGTATTTCTTGTTGGCTAATAATCCCGCTATGGCTATTGGACCGATAATGGGCAGGAATCTTCCTAAGATCAACACAAAACCTGTGGTGATATTCCACCAGAGATTGTTGTCGCCCAGGCCTTCGAAACCACTCCCATTGTTGGCTGCAGAAGAAGTGTATTCGTACAATATTTCACTGAAGCCGTGAAAGCCCGGGTTGTTCAGCGTGGATGCTCCTTGTGCCGGGAATGCCGTAGCTAATGCGGTACCCACCAATATTAAAAACGGATGCAGTAAGGCGATGATCATGGCGATCTTCATTTCTCTTGCTTCAATTTTTTTGCCCATAAATTCAGGCGTACGTCCTACCATTAATCCACTGATGAACACGGCAAGGATAATGAAGATGAAAAAGTTCAACAGGCCTACTCCGCAACCGCCATAAAAGGCATTGACCATCATCGCCAGCAACTCATTCATGCCGGATAAAGGCATGGTGCTGTCGTGCATCCCATTGACTGATCCGGTAGAAATAACGGTGGTCACAATGCTCCAAAACCCTGTGGCAGCAGCCCCGAAGCGTATTTCTTTACCTTCTGTAGCACCTGATGAATCATCGATACCCATGGCTGCAATGGCAGGATTACCATTCGTCTCCATATTGATATTGGGCAGGGTAAGGAGCAAAAATCCCACGGTCATCACGCCAAAGATCATCCTGGAAAATTTCTTTCTACCGGTAAAATAACCAAAGGCAAAAATCATTGCCAGCGGAACGATCAGCTGGGCAAACATCACTACCATATTGGTCAGGTAATTCGGGTTTTCGAAAGGATGTGCCGCATTCGCGCCAAAGAAACCGCCCCCATTGGTACCGACGTGCTTGATGGCGATAAATCCGGCAGCAGGTCCGGTGGAAACATTTACGGTATCGCCTTGCAGGGATACGATCTGGTCTTTACCTTCAAAGGTCATCGGCGTGCCGTTGAACACTAATAGCAAAGCGACGACCAGGGACAGCGGCAGCAGTATTCTTGTACAGGATTTCATTAAGAAGTTGTAGAAGTTTCCTAATTGATCGGTTGTTTTTTCACGGAAGGCTTTAAACAAAATAGCTGCTGCAGCCAGACCGGTACCGGCACTTACAAATTGTAGAAACATCAGCCACATTTGGCCCAGGTAACTCACACCTGTTTCTCCGGAATAGTGTTGCAGGTTACAGTTCACCACAAAAGATATGGTGGTATTGAAAGCCAGGTCTGCACTCATATTGGGATTATGATCCGGGTTGAAGGGCAGCCATTGCTGGGTCATTAAGATAAGCATACCCAGCAGGAACCAGACAAGATTTATGGTCAGCAAGGCTACCATATGTTCTTTCCAGTTCATTTCTTTTTTAATATTGATCCCGCTGATCTTGTAGCATGCCTTTTCTATGGGATTAAAAACCGGGTCGAGCAGGGTTTTCTCTCCGCCATAAACTTTCGCCATGTATTTACCGAAGGGAAGTGCCAATGCAAGTGTTGCGGTGAACATCACAATGATTCCTAAGATTTCTGTATTCATTTTTTCTGATAATTGACGGTTGATATTTTATAGTTGACCAATTACGGGTTGTTGCTGTTTTAAAATTTTTCGGGCTTAAGCAATACATAAACGATGTAAGCAAAAACGCCAATGGATAAGATGAATAATGCGGTCATTGTTTTTATTTTTTGGGTGATGGGTGGTAAGTGATAGGTAATAGGTGATAAGTGATAAGTGATAAGTGAAATGTGAAATGTGATAAGTGATAAGTGATAAGTGATAAGTGATAAGTGAAATGTGATAAGTGATAAGTGAAATGTGGTCTCTGTTTTTATCAATATCATATCTCATCAAAAAAACGGATGGATCTGTAGAAAATCCAGAAACATAAAATGCCGGAAAGGATTAAAATGAGGGTAAGCATAAGGGTTATTGTTGTTGAATGAAAGTTTTTTTAGAGTCCTGATTTGTACACTTGTTTCACATAAAGAGCATACAGGCCCGCAGGAACTTTTCGGATTACCTGTTTTCTTTCGCCGGCAGGGCAAGTAAAAAAGATATTGTCAAGAGAAAAGATGAATACGTTTTCAATAGCATTTTTTATCATCAGATCTCCTTTTCTATAAATGCTATCGATCAATTTCATGCACTTGTCTGTCATCAGTTCATTATGCTGCTCTACCATTTTCCGGGTATGCCGGGTAATGATACGGATGAGGGCAAAAGGATTTTTTAAGTGGACTAATCTTGATATTTCTGTTTTTACTTCCGGGATTACAGCAGCTATTTCATCGGCTACTTCATATTGATTCATTTGGAAACTTATTTGTTTGACTATACTGTAGCCAATTATGTTCCACAATAAACAAATAGTACATAATTGCTTGACAATCAATATATTGAAAATTATTTCAAAAAATAGAGACATGAAAAAAGCCTATCAAAATGATAGGCTCATTATCAAAACGAGTAGGTAGCACTAGCGGATCTTATATTCTTCGATCTTTCTGTATAGCGTAGCAATACCGATTTCCATAAGCCTGGCAGCTTCTGCTTTATTCCCTTGTGTATGGTTAAGTACTTTTTGAATGTGCAATTTTTCTGCGCTTTGCAGTGAAAATGCAGATAGCTGCTGATCCTTTGTAAGTTCAGATCTCATTTGAATATCTGCAGGCAGGTCATCTACAGACAACTCATCTCCATTGGAAAGAATTACAGCGCGCTCAATCACATTTTTCAATTCCCGGATGTTACCGTTCCATGAGTATTCTTGCAATGCACGAAGGCATCCGGGGCTGATAGTGGTAATTTTTTTGTTGCTCTTCCTCGCAAAAAGTACCAGGAAATGAAGCGCCAATAATGCTATGTCGGGCACTCTTTCGCGCAGGGCCGGGAGCGGGATCTGGAACACGGATATACGGTAAAAGAGGTCTTCCCGGAAGTGTCCTGCTTCGATCTCTTGCTTCAAGTTTTTATTGGTGGCTGCTATGATGCGGACATTAACTTTGGTGGGACTAGTATCTCCTACTTTTAAGAATTCCCCGGACTCAATTACCCGCAATAATTTCGCCTGCAGGTCCAAGGCCATTTCGCCCAATTCGTCTAAAAAGATGGTGCCGTTATTTGCTTCTTCAAACAAACCTTTATGGTCTTTAGCCGCACCTGTAAAGGCTCCGGCCTTATGACCAAACATTTCACTTTCCAACAAATCTTTACTGAAAGCGGAACAGTTAATCGCTACAAAGTTTTGTTTACTGCGCTTACTTTCCTGGTGGATCGTTTGTGCGAAGACTTCTTTACCCGTTCCTGTTTCCCCGGTCAGGAGAATGGTGGTATCTGTTTGCGCTACTTTTTTTGCCAGTTCAATGGCCTGTAAAACGGAGGCCGAGCTACCTATAATTTTATCGAATGAGTGTTTATTGTCTAATTGTTTTTCTAACTGTTGTACTCTTTTATTCAATGCTGCTTTTTCGCTTGCTTTGTACAGAAGCGGAATTATTCTATTGTTGTCATCTCCCTTGGTAATATAATCGAAAGCACCATTTTTTATAGCTTGTACACCATCCGGGATATTGCCGTAAGCGGTGAGTAAAATAATTTCTATTGCAGGATACTTGTCTTTAATGATCTTTGAAAATTCAACCCCGCTGCCATCAGGCAGTTTCACATCACAGAGCACTACATCAATGTCTGCCTGAATTAATTTCTTCAAGCCCGATTTGCCATCCGGTGCTTGTATCACTTCAAATCCTTCTAAACTGATGATCCTGGTCAGTAAGGCCCTTAGCTTTTCTTCGTCGTCTATGATCAGTACTTTTTTCACCTTTTGCACTTTAATGTCTAATGAATTTTACGTTTCAGGTTAAATGCTTTTACCGGCTGGTAAACCAAAGGTATATGTTCTACCAGCACATCGTTTCTATCCAGGCCAAATGCATCTTCATCTTTTTGGGCCAGTCTTTTGAGGAAGAAGTAGGATTTTAAGATCACGCCTTCTTTCAAAGCAAATTCATTTTCCACAGAAAGGTATTTTTCCATGACGATGAATTTATAGTCAATGGAAGGATTGTACTTGGTGCTGCCATCATTTTTAAGGTGCAGGTTTAGTTCCTGATCATTGATCAGGTCGTCAATAATTTTTTCAAAGTATAACTCTGTTTTAGGTTGGATCCTGAAGCCGATATTCAGCACGATCTTGATGACTTTATCATCGACCAGTTCTGTGACTTCATAGTCCAGGGTGTAGGGATGGTTGGTGCGGTTGATATGGAAAAACCAGTACACGTCTGCCCGTTTGGGCTTTTTATCAAATATGGAACGAATGGTACGGGCTTCTATCTGGTCTCTGCGGTCAGCTTTGGTCAGGTAGATGAGGTGTGTGGCAAACTTCGGGATCTCTGTATCATTGCTCAATACTGCGATTTGGTGGGCATATTTGCCCAGGTCTTCAAATTTGGTGTAACGGTTGTTGATCTTCCGCCCGAAATAGGTAACGTACATCACAAAGAAAAAGATGCCGCCGCCAAAGACGGTAATATAGCCGCCTTCGCGGAACTTCACCACATTGGCGATGAAGAAGGAGAACTCGATCACGGCAAATACGAGCAGGAAAACGTAGACCAGCAGCTTATTCCATTTTAATTTATAGAGCATGAAATAGGACAAGAGTATGGTGGTGGTCATCATGGCCAGGGTGATGGCCAGCCCGTAGGCGGCTTCCATCCTGGTGGAACTTCTGAAGTAGAGGATCAGGAGTACGCAGCCGATCCATAGCAGGTTATTCACGCTGGGGATATAGATCTGTCCTTTGGTTTCAGAAGGTTGCTTCACGCCGACTCTTTGCCAGAAGTTAAGGTTGATGGCTTCATTGATGAGGGTAAAGGAGCCGCTGATGAGGGCCTGGGAAGCCACGATAGCGGCCAGGGTAGCGATTAAAATACCCGGGATCAGGAACCATTCGGGCATCATTTCAAAGAAGGGATTACGTCCTTCCAGGAGTGCCCCCCCGTCCTTCAGCAGCCAGGCGGCCTGCCCCAGGTAGTTTACGATGAGGCATATTTTTACAAAGGTCCAGGTAATGCGGATATTGGCGCGGCCGCAGTGCCCGAGGTCGGAGTACAGGGCTTCTGCCCCCGTCGTACACAGGAATACGGCTCCCAGTATCCAGAATCCTTTGGGGTAATGGGTCAGCAATTCGTAAGCATAATAAGGGTTCAGAGCTTTGATCACGCCGGGCGACTGCATTACCTGGCTAAGGCCGACCAGCAGCAAGACCAGGAACCAGATTGCCATGATGGGGCCAAAGGCTTTACCTACTTTATGGCTGCCGAATCGCTGCACAAAAAAGATCAGGGAGATCACAGCGATCACAATCGGCACTACGGGTATGTGCCCTACACCATCTATCATTTCCAGTCCTTCAATGGCCGAGGTGACGGAGATGGCAGGGGTGATCATCCCGTCTGCCAGGAGGGCCGCAGCGCCTATCATGGTGGGAATGGCCAGTCTTTTGCCATATCGCCGCACTAAGGAGTAAAGGGAGAAGATCCCGCCTTCGCCCTGGTTATCGGCCTTAAGGGTGAGCCAGACGTATTTAATGGTGGTTTGCAAGACCAGGGTCCAGAAGACACAGGAGACTCCACCCAAAACTAAAAGTTCTGAGATCTGCCGCTCCCCGATAATGGCTTTGAAGGTGTATAAGGGGCTGGTGCCGATATCGCCGTAGATAATGCCCAGGGCGACAATAAGTGAGGCGGCCGTTACACGGGCTACGCCATTCATAGGTTTAGGTTGATGTCCTGCTGATAAGTTTTGCTGCATCTTTGATGTGGATGATGTTCCACTGCAAAATTGTCCCGGATTTCATCAAGAGGGTATAAAGATAGCAGGCACGGGTATAAAGAAATTATAAAGATGCGGCTGCCTTAAGGGCCGCTACCAGAAACATAAGAGCAATGGCATGGAAAAATAGTAAGTAAAACAGGTTTTATTGAAAACGGTAGCCTACTCCACTTTCGGTGATGATGTGTTGCGGCTGGTTGGGCTTGTCTTCTATCTTTTTGCGCAGGGTGCCTACAAATACTCTCAGGTATTGCGTTTCCGCCTGGTAGCCTACACCCCAGATCTCTTTAAGGATGAACTGGTGGGTGAGCACGCTACCTTCATGTTTGAAGAATAGGGCCATCAGGCTGTATTCGGTCGAGGTGAGTTTTATAATGACCCCGCCTTTCTTCAGGGTACGGGCAGTAAGGTCGATTTCCAGGTCGTCTATGGTTTGTATGCTTGCATTATTATCGCTCAGCTGGTTCCTGCGCATGGCGGCACGGATGCGGGCCAGCAGCTCAGCAGTACGAAAGGGTTTGCTGAGGTAGTCGGTAGCACCATTGTCCAGGGCGGTGACGATATCATTTTCGGTGTTCTGCACCGAGAGGATGATGATAGATTTATTGTACCATTGTCTTAATGTTTTCAGCAGTTCATGGCCGCTGATATCGGGCAGGCCGAGGTCCAGCAGGATCAGCTCGGGCGGATGGTTGGCGGCCATGAGCAGGCCCTGCTTACCGGTTTCCGCCTGTTGTACCTGGTAATCGTTGCTTTCCAGGCTTATTTCCAGCAGCTTCCTGATCTGCGGTTCATCATCGATGACCAAAACGGTGCTTTTATTCATGTTTAAGGTTGTTTAGATAGGTGGTCTCTGCGGGGATCAGTACGGTAAAGGTAGCCCCACCTTTATCATTATTGCTCAAATGTACGGAACCGTTCTGTGCTTCTGCAAATCCTTTTACGATCGAAAGGCCCAGTCCGCTGCCCCCGGTTTTGGTATGGGGCAGGCGGTAAAATTTATCAAACAGTAAAGGGAACTCTTTTTCCGGGATGCCTTTGCCATTATCGGCAATAGTGATGAGGCAGGCCTCGGATTCATGCCTCACCTTTATCTCTATGCTGCTGTGCTCAGGGGTGTATTGTACGGCATTGTGCAGGAGGTTCAATACGATCTGTTCCGTGAAGCCGATGTCGAGTTTGAACAGGGGTAAGGTTTCTTCTTCGTGGAAGAGGATGTTGTGCTTAAGGGCATTTACTTTCTGCAGGGCATTGTTCACCAGTTCGTTGATATCACACCAGTCGCGCTTGGGCTGGAGCATACCGCTTTCGAGGCGGCTCATGTTGAGGATGTTCTCCACCTGGCGGTTGAGGCGCATCCCTGCGATGTCGATATCGTTGAGGAGATCGAGCTGCTGTAGCTGGCTGAGTTTATCGTTATTGTCCTTAAGTGTATCTACGGTACCGAGTATGGTAGCGATGGGGGTTCTTAATTCGTGGGACAGGGAGTTGAGCAGGGTATTGTAAAGTTTGATGGTATTTTCTTTTTCTTCCTTATCCCGGGCTTTCTTTTCGGCCTGCCTGATCTTGAAGGTGAGGACAGCGTTCAATAGGGCCACGAAGAAGTAGGAAAGGAACATAAGCAGGTCCTCCGTATTACTGATGTCCAGGGTGAAGAGGGGCGGGATGAAGCAGTAGTTCCAAATAAAGGCGCTGAGCACTGCGGCTATAAGCACAGGCAGGATATCGAAGAGCATCGCCACTACAGAAACCGTCAGTAGTAAAGCCAGTGCCGCTGCACGGTAGTTAAGCTCTGCCTTAAAGTAAAAACAGATAGCGGACACCATCAATATGGCCGCTATGCTAATGAAATATTGCCGGGTAGATGCCTGCGAGGTTTTCATATCTTTTGTTGTTGCCAATACAAGAGTAAAGGGAATAGTAATAAAAAATTAAATTTTACGTCGTTCCTCATAAACTCTTTAAAAGATTTGTATGCAAAAATACTTTTTCAAAAATTGAATAGTCTTCTATATCAAACCTTTCTTTTCTTGCTAATATATGGTTAAGAGACGGTTTTATATTCTCTAAAGATGTTGACATAAATTTTTGTGGTGGAAATATTTCGATTTGAGAAAGCGCATTGTAGTTTTCAAAATCTGTAGTACTCAAATCGGGTCTAATTTGAATTTTATCAATTGCTGTCGGTAAAATAAATATCTCTAATGGTTCGAAATTTTCGATAGTAGATAACCAGCCTAAAATTCCTTCTTTTATCAATTCAACATGAAATATTTTTTTCAATTCTACATCTCTCCATTTGACTGCTAAATCATCGCGCAGCGTATTTTCTTTCATCAAAGTTTGGTAAATTAAGTTTATTGCAGTTCTTGGAAAACCTCTTCTATCTAAATGGCTTATTAAAAATATCAATATTAAATCTTCTTTCACTTCATAAACCATCTTTTCAGAAGTCAATTTAATACTATCATAACTCCTACTGTCGGTGTCTTTAAAACCGATTGCATGAAATTCGCAAAGAGCAAAAAATGCACCATATTCAGGAACAACGTCACCTTGCCTAAAAAGCATTGTCCCTTTAGGTACTTTTATATATCCATATTCACTATAAAATTTACTCATTATTCTCACTCTCCCATTTTAATTTAATCTCTTTAAAGAAATCTTTAGGTACTCCTTTAGAATAATCTGGATTCATATTTAATATTTCATAGAGTCTCAAAAACTCGTGAATTTTTGGAGAGTTTCTTTTTGTTAGTTTAATAGCTCTTATGAATAACTGGTTAGTACCAAAAATATCTGATATTATAGTATTTATTTCATAATGTGATTCAAACGAAAATTTACTTATGGTGTAATCAATAAAATTATCCAAATCATTTTTCCATACAAAAGATTTAAGAAGCTTACGAGTATCATTCATTCTCTTATACCTTCCTGTATTTTTATTACTAGATTTTATACAATCTAAATAATGCCACCAAATATCCCTACTAAATGCCTTAGATGTATTTATAATGTTTTGAAAATTTAGAAAGAAAATATTACTTATCTCAACATCATTCAAAACATTCATTACCGAATAATATCCGTCCTTAAGAATAAAAGCCAAAAATTGATTTGTATAATCGTATTCGCCAACAATACTTGTTGTAAAAAGAGCTGTAATAAATTCTTTGTAAGATTTAGAATCGTTATAAAATTTAGAATAAAAATCATCTCCAATTAATGCAGCAATCTTTCTATTGTCAAATCCTACATACTTATAATTTAAAGAGAAAAGATGCTTTCTCTTTAAATTTCCTACGTAAAAAATCCCACTCAAGATTTTCTCGAAATCATCCCTTCCATCAAATTGTGTTATAAGTTCAAATCTTTTGCGTAATTCAAATTTCATATCTTCAATGCTTACTAACGTTTCAATTTCTTTTAAAAATTCATCAAGATGTAGCTGCCTCACTTTGCTAAACTTAATTTCAGATAGTCTACCTTCTATTCCAAGAATGAAGTATCTATCAAACATAGAAGGAATTTGTACTGTTAAGTGCTCATTTAAAATAGCACGCCTTTGCGATAATGACCAAGTAGCATCTTTCGCAAAAATTGAATCATATGCTAGACAAATTCTATCAACATCTTCACTTTCAAGCTTAAAACCACCTCTGTCATTTTCAAGGTACTCTTTAAGAAGTAGCTTGCCCCCTTTTCCTTCTTTTTCATCACTTCTTTTCAAATAGTAAGTATATTCAGAAGTTATTCCCAATAAACTATCAGCATCTTTTGTAGTAAAAAATTTGTCCTTTTCTTTATAGATAATCTCAAATATTTCCGGATGCTTATATTTTATTAGCTCCAAACAAAAGAAATCAGGAAAATAAACTTCTTCTTTTACAAATTCATAACTCAATCTAAACGAGTTTGCAAAACGTACAACATCTCTTATGCTGTGAATGAATAAAGAGGTTAAATCGGCATTTCCGATTTCAGGATACAAAACACCTCTTTCTTTCAATTTTTTGTAGCCAAGTTTATCTTGTTCAGTTAATTTATTATATAATCTTCGTTCAAGTTCTTGTTCAAGTATGCTATCATTTATTGGAGGCAATGTAAATTCAAGCTGAAAAATTTTCTCCAGAAAATAATGCGTTTGATAGCTATTAATATCTTGAATTGCATTCAGAATATAGGTTCTATCATAAGCTGCTATAAAAAAGGTGTTGCCGAAATTTGCAGTATTTCTAATTAGTCTTATTACTTCGTAAATTTCTTTTTTATCCAATCTGTCTAAATCATCAAATACAACAATTATTCGCTTATTAATTCGTTTAATTTCTTTATTAATAGAATCATATTGTCCTGCCAAAGAAACATCCTTCACAAGTAAACCTAACACATTCTTGAACATATTAAAATGCTCGCTCTTCGTACCCTTAATAAGGTTTACAGCATATTCTTCAAGTTTGTTATCAATTGTGAAACTGTAGGGCTTTAAAGACTTTCTCAATTCTTTAAACAGGGTTTCAATAATTTGTGTATTGTTATTACACTTCCAAACATTCAATTCTATTTTTATTGCATCATCTTCATCGAATTTATCAAGTAAAGTATTGATAAATGTAGTTTTCCCATAGCCCCATTTTGCAACAATACCAATGGCAAATGAGCTATTTCCTGTTTTAGTACTTTTTATCCTATTGGCAATTACATCAATAAATTTATTTCTATTCAGAAGATCATTTTTTTCTTTTATAGTAATTGGCTCATCAACTGTAAAGCCATCTGTTTCAATTAATTTGGGCTTCAAATTCATTTTTACAACATTTTGCAATAGAAATGTGAAAATAATTGTAATGGGATAAAGGAAAACTATGTCAGCTAATTTAAGTTGTGTGTAAACAGCAGTTTCTGTATAGTAAAAGGCTCTCGTAAATAATAAACGATAAGTGGAATAGATTATTAACGATGTAATACAGATAAAAAATAATCTATAAGGCACCTTACCTTTATTAAGAACTTTCTGCATCGTGGAAATTATTGCAATAACCAATAGCAAGGCTACTGCAATATCATAACATATATTTGAAGGATAGCAAGCTGCAAAAATAGAATCAGCAAAATATTTTAAAATGCCTTCATCAAGAGTATTCTTGAAGAGAGTAAACAGGGCAATAGGTATAAGTGTATAAAATACAAACGTTTTAAAAAAAGGGTTCTTGATATTCATAAGTAATTATTTACAAATATACTTTTTTGAAATCAAGAATGTAGGAATGCTTTACTCAACTATTCTATACAACACACAAGTCCTCAAGCGATCATCATTTGCCAGCAAAGAATGCTCAAACTCATATTGCTTTTCCATACCTATCTTCTGCATGATATATTCCGATTTAAGATTCACTTTAGGTGCGATGGAGTAGACTTCCTTAATCTTTAAATGTTCAAAAGCATATTCCAGGCATTTCTTAGCACCTTCCGTAGCAAAGCCATTGTTCCAGGCACTGCGTTTCAACCTCCAGCCAATGTCCACGCAAGGCGTAAAACCGGCAGGATAATGCTGCTCTGAAAGACCAAGAAAACCTATGAACTCATTGGTCTCCAGTATATCTACCGCGAAATAGCAAAAGCCTTTTTCCTTAAACTGTTTTTGCATCCGTTCAATAAATGCAGTGGTTTGCTCTTTCGTCTGCAAAGCCGGGAAAAATTCCATCACCTGTTCATCTGAATTGATCTGATACATGGGATCTATATCCTCCAGCTGCCAGGACCTGAAGCCCAATCGTTCGGAAATAAAGAGGTAGCCTTGGTGTGTAGGGAGCATAAGTATGGGTGATGGGTGATTAGTGAAGAGAGAATAATGAATAGTGAAAAGTGATGAGTGATGAGTGATGAGTGAATAGGTGATGGATTGCAGTGAATAATGAATAGTGATTGGAAGTTAATAATTCATGCGTTTATCTGTTCTATATTTTTAATTTGCTGCTTCTTTCTATTCAACTCTTTGGGATTTTTGAATCTCTCTTAACTCTAATAATTCGTAGCGGAATGGCCCGTCAGAAAAACATTCCTGGTAAAATTCACCCTCATAAATTTCCATCCTATTATTGTCCATTAATTCAACATGAATATAATCCTCCAGAAATTCCTCGTAGCGGATAGTAAAATCAATAGTCTTAATATGCAATTCGTAATACCTGTCATGGTTGGATAAACTCTTAACAACAGATAAGGGTGGGGTCACATTAAAGACGTAGTATTTATTGGCCTCATCCACCCGGGACAAGGAATCCACATAAAACGGATCATAGTGATCTCCTAGATCTTTTTCTTCTTCCTTCCCGAAGATAAAATCCGAAAGCTTTTTGAATATACCCATCTTTTATTGCTATAATATGGCTTGTTGCAGCGAGCTTCAAAAGGAAGTGCCAATACCCTATCTAAATTAGGAAAATTTACTGCAAAAACCGAACTCCTGGATGTGTTGGGTTTAAAAGCAGGAGTAGTAAAGGGGGCAAAGAGTGCATTTAAGACCGATCTATGTTCACTCATTCACCCATATATCTCCAAGATCTACGGTATCACCCTTTTTCGAACGATCGTTGTTAATATTCATTCTGACAGGTTCTAATCTTAATTCTTTATGATGACGCAGGGGAACTTGCTCCAAAAAGAAAACACCCTGTTCATTTGTATAAGCACTGGCGATTATGCTCCATTTGGCTCCATATCCAAAGTTTCGGGCCTTCAAAGATAAATTAACCTGCGGTTTCCCTTCATTAGTCATGGAAGACATTATTCTTCCTTTAATCGTATAGACAAAGCGGTTTTCCGGTTTAACACAAGACGGAAGCATAAAAAGGATAAAGATGCCTACTATCGAAAATAGTACCTGTTTCATATGCGCTATTACTTTTTGTTGCGAATAAAGTATCCCTATTATAGACGTAAACAATCGCTAAGTCATTAGTTGCCAATATGCATTTTCCCCTTGAACATTTATAGCAAAAGAATTCGGAACTGAGGATGAACTTCACTTACCGGATATCTGTAATTGATACTTAAACAATAGAGTCGATTGGCTATTGCATTATGTGCAATAAAAAAAGCAGCTACATTGCTGTAACTGCTTTTTGTGACCCTGTCAGGATTCAAACCTGAAACCTTCTGATCCGTAGTCAGATGCTCTATTCAATTGAGCTACAGAGCCATTCCGTTTGATTGGATTGCAAAGGTAAAACTACTTTTTGTTTCTGCAAAATTTTTTTTACTCAAAAAATACAAAAATTCATGCGATTTAGGACCAATGACTCATCCTGCTCAATACCTATCTTTTACCAACAATAAGAGACCTGCTTTCTAAAATTAAGCCAAACGTAGCCTAACTACTTCTTCAACATTGATTCATAAAGCTTAATCCATTCTGCTACACTCATTTTGCTCATCAAAGCACCAATAAGTTCATAAGGGATCTCATCAAATTTCTTAAACCGGATACAACTCTTCCCCATATCCAGTTTCCGCTTACTGTACTTCGGGTATTCGCCCACAAACCAATCCAGCAAAGCGGGATCGGAGTAAATGCCCATATGGTAAAAATTAATGGAGTTCTTTTGGGAAGCAAGCCCCGCAAAGGGTAAAGGCTCTACCGGCTTACAATGATATCCCCCGGGATAAAGCGTATGTGGTACGACATAACCTAATCCGCCATAACTGATCGCAGCCTCGAAGCCTTCCGGCAGGTGCTCCAGGATAACTTCATGCAGTCTATTAAATGGCTCAGCCCTGTCTTCCGGCAGATTGCTCAGAATTTCTGCTACTGTATTGCCTGTCGCTTTCATAAGTTTTGCTTTTATATACTTTCCCTGCTAAATTACAAAAAAGGCACAAATGTGCCCCTTCCGTAAAAGATATTATAAGCTCCAGTTTCCCACAAAAAAAGAAAGTACCCGGGAAATGAATCCCGGGCACTCCATTTATAACCTAACCAAATTATAAATTAATATTGATTTGTTTCTGCTGCCCATGTTGTCCATTTAGCAGTCCAGTCATTAGAACCATCAAATGCACCTACATAAGCTACATTCTGGAAACCGGTCAGACCCGTAAAGCTGGCACCGGTCAATGCCATAGAACCTGATTTCAACAGGAAGCTAGGAACACCTACGCTGCTGGATACTGCAGGAGAGTATTTATAAGCATCTGCCAGACCTACTGTATCACCATTTACGTGTTTGCTGTTATTGTTTGCAGTAAACCAGGTAGCTACGTCAAATGAAGTGTTAGAAGCTTTGTAAGCATTCGTACAACCTGCAATGATGTTGTTTTTGAACATTAAAGTACCTGCAGTGATGTTAGCAGAAGTAGGCTCTCCTTTTGTATCATCAATATAAACACCGGTAGGGAAACCTACGATAACAGAGTTTACTAATGACATAGACGAGTTACGACGGATCTGCGCACCATTCTGGTAGTTGGCGTTGATACCGCTCAATGAAGTTCCTTTACCAGGACCTACGATGGTAACGTTAGAGAAAATAGCACTTGTTTTAGGACTGTTGGTAGTACCATTTGCATCGTTATCTGATTCGAAACCGTTAGAACCGGAAACGTCAGCGATCGTTTTAGCACGGGAAGCCAAAGCAAACTGGATTTTACCGGAGAAACCGAAGTCTGTATCGAAATCATCATCCCAGGTATAAGTAGCTACTAAGTGATCACAGTTTACCGTACCGCCAAACCACTCAAATGCATCATCACCTGAACGGTACACCTGAACGTGACTGATCGTAGTACCACGACCTACACCGCCCATTGTCAAACCGTTGATCTCATTATCCGGAGAGTAAGCAATACCTGCAAACTCGATCCTTACATATTTCAGGATACCAGAGTTGTCTTCCGGATCTGTACCACCATATTCGTTGTACTCAGATTCTTTACCGGCAACAGTTGGTTGGATACCACCTTCGATCACCTCTGTACCACCACTTGGATTGATCGGCGCTTTACCTAAAAGGATCACACCACCCCAATCTCCTTCACGTCTGTCACCTGCAGCGGCTTCAGAAGTAAATACAATTGGCTTGTCTGCAGTACCTTCAGCCATAATCTTACCACCACGGGCAACGATTAATGAAGCTTTTGTCTGCTTGTCACCCATGATCACCGTACCTGGCTCGATTGTCAATGTAGCACCTGCCTTCACATATACAAAACCTTTCAGGATATATTTTTTGTCTGCTGTTAATTTCATATCAGCGGTGATGTCGCCTTCAATGACATTCTCAGTAGAAGTACCCGGGTTTGTTGTTTTGTCTTTTCCACAGCTTGCAAGAAATAATGCAGATGCAGCAATTGGCAATAGTAAAGCCTTTTTCATAACTTTTTGTTTGATTTGATTTTTATGTGGCAAAACTATCAGAGGTATATGAAGGAATCGTTACGGGTGTATTATCTTAATATTAAGATGAAAAAAATCGTTCAAAACAATTGTCTTGAACGATTCGATATTATAAAATATAAGCTGGTCTAATTTAACTCCAGTCCATTGGCGATAAAACCAAACTGGTCGGCATGTTTATTTAATTCAATCACATTAGAGACATTCAGCTTCTTGAATATCCTGCTTTTATAGGTGCTGGCCGTAGAAGAAGAAATGTCCAGCTCGTTGCCGATCTCGAGAATACCCAATCCTTTCAGCAATAACTGGGTCACTTTCTGCTCCCTTGCCGACAGTACATCAAAAGGATTGGAAAAGTCTCTCCTGTACACATATAGCTGGTCTAAGCGTTGCTGCTGCAGTTCCGGCACAAAACGCCTGCCCAGGATCGCATTTTCAAATGCCGTGCGCACCTCGCTCTCACTGGTATGCTTACTGATAAAAGCCTTTACTTCACACAAGCCCATACAGGTTTCGAAAAAACAGTCATTATCCAGCTTGGTCATCACTACGATCTTAGGGTCTTCCTGGTGATCAATGATCGTTTTGATCAAAGACATGCCATTAATGCCCTGCATATGCAGATCAATAACGATCAGGTCAAACCTGTTGCTGTGCACAGCTTGCTTTAAAGTGTCGTAATCTGAGACCGATACCAGATGATGCTGATCGCCCAATACTTCATTAACTATAGTTCTAACACCAACTCTTATCGTATACAGCTCATCTGCAATTAATATATTATACATCCCCCACAAATTTTTTAAGAGTGGGCGCAAATGTAATGATTAATCAACAAAACAAACCTTCAAATGTCCATAAATTATAATATTACCTAAGCATTAACTTAAAACTATTGCTTTTTAGCAAGATTATACCCTTGGTCTCCAGGGTATCTCCGGGGCACCCTGCTGGTGCACAATATACCGGGCCAGCACAAACAGGAAATCGGAAAGTCTGTTTAAATATTTCAGGACCACTTCGGCAACAAACTCTTCCTGGTTGACCAGGTGCACACACAGCCTTTCTGCCCTGCGGCAGACGCAGCGCGCCACATGGAAGGTGCTTGCAGCCACACTGCCACCGGGTAATATAAAAGACTTCATCACCGGCAGCTTATCGTCCATTTCATCAATACGTTGCTCCAGCCACGCTATATCTTCGGGATGCAGGTCGGGTAATTTTTGTTTCGGTGCTTTCTCCGGGTCAGTGGCCAGGCTCGCTCCCAGGGTAAAAAGGCGGTCCTGTATTTCCAGGATCCATTCATTGATGGCAGGGTCTGCCAGCTGATCGGTGCCCAGGCCCAGGAAGGAGTTCAACTCGTCTACCGTACCATAAGCTTCTATCCGCAAACTGTCTTTTGCTACGCGTGTACCGCCGATGAGGCCCGTAGTACCTTTATCGCCGGTTTTTGTATATACTCTGAATGCCATTATATATTGAATTAGATAAGAATTCAAATTTAGGTATAAATTTGCGGGCTCAGGCTTAAAGCTTAAGCCAAAATAATTCAATCATCAGCTATGCGTGTATTTTCCTTTTTATTATTTCTCCTGGCAACCTGCTCCTGCACGGGATCCTATACCCAAAACAAGCCGGAAAGTACCCTGACCTGGGACCAGGAAGCCCAGTCGAACATTCGCTTAAGGCCCAAATATGGCCTGGTGGAAAAAACCGAATCGCAAAAGGAAGCCGATAAGGAGTTTGTAGAAGCGACTTTAAACGGAGGTCAATTTAAGGGGAATAAAAGGGCCGCTTCTGATCATATGATTAAGCTGGGCTTTGTATACCTCAACAGGGGCGATCTTAAAACGGCCATGTACCGCTTCAACCAGGCTTATTTACTGGATCCTGATAACCCCGAGCAATACTGGGGCTATGCAGCCGTATATATGTCACTGGAAAAATACGAGGAAGCCCGCTTGCAATACCAGGCCGGGCTTGAGCTGCAACCGGACAATACGCATTTACTCACGGACCTGGGTACTTATTATATAGTGATGCACATCAACAACAGGGCCACAAATCCTGCAAAAGCTATAGTCAGCCTGGATACCGCCATCACTATATTCAACAGGTCTTACGAACTGGACAAACATGATCCCAATACCAGCTTTAAACTCTCTGCGGCCTATTTCTCGAATGGCGATTGCAAGAATGCGCTCAAATACCTGGATATTTGTGATCAATCCGGTGGCGACCCTGTGACGGATGATTATCGTGCAGCCCTTGCTGCAATATGTTCCCCTAAAAAATAAACCTGTTTTATATGATCTGTTTTCCCAATGCAAAAATCAACCTCGGTTTATTCGTCACTGAAAAGCGCGCGGATGGCTACCATAACCTGGAAACCGTTTTCTTCCCGGTGAAGATCTCTGATGCACTGGAAATAATACCAGCAGAGGCAACAAGCATTAGCACCCACGGACTCGCTGTAGCCGGGGATACGCAGCAAAACCTGGTATGGAAAGCATGGGAACTATTAAAAAAAGATTTCCCGGAACAGCTAAACCCAGTACAGATACAGCTCCTGAAAAATATTCCTATGGGCGCAGGAATGGGCGGCGGATCGGCAGATGGCGCTTTTATGCTGGAGCTCTTGAATCAATTTTTCCGGCTGGACCTCAGTAAAGCACAGCTGGCTGCCTATGCTTTACAATTAGGCAGCGACTGCCCTTTCTTTATCTATAATGAGCCTTGCTTTGCAGGCGGAAGGGGAGAACTGCTGCAGCCAATTACCTTAGACCTGAGTGACTATACGATACAGATCATCTGCCCCGAAGTACATATCAGTACCGCAACTGCGTTTAGCAATATCCAACCCAAACAGGCAGCTTTTGATCTGCAGGGCTTAAGTGAATTGCCTGTTGAAGACTGGAAAAAGCAGGTCTTTAATGATTTTGAAGGGCCTGTTTTTAAAGCGCACCCTGAACTGGCCGAGATCAAAGAGCAGCTCTATGCGCAAGGCGCTATATATGCCGCTATGAGCGGTACCGGGTCTACTATTTACGGGATCTTTAAGAAAGGGCAGCAGGCAATCATCAGCCTGGCCGTTCCTTTTACTTCCTTTGTATGCTAAGATAAGTAATCCTATCAAAATACAAAAGAGGGCTGTGATGAATCATCGCAGCCCTCTTTATATTTAAGCTAAGCCGAAGCTTAATAAGCCCATTTAATATAGGTAGATCCCCAGGTAAACCCACCGCCAAAAGCAGCCAGTACGAGGTTATCTCCTTTCTTCAATTGTTTTTCATACTCCCACAGGCATAAAGGCAAAGTACCGTTTGTCGTATTGCCATACTTCATGATGTTGAGCATTACACGATCTTCCGGCACATTCATGCGTTGTGCAGTTGCATCGATAATACGCTTATTGGCCTGGTGAGGTACCAGCCATGCCACATCTTCACCACTCAACTGGTTACGGTCCATGATCTGTGCGGCTACATCGGCCATATTGGTCACGGCAAACTTAAACACGGTTTGACCTTCCTGGTAAACGAAGTGTTCTTTATTGGCAACAGTCTCAGCAGTAGCCGGACGGCGTGAACCGCCTGCTTTCTGGTGCAGGTGTTTCCACCCGTTTCCATCGCTTTTCAAAATAGAGTCGATAATACCGTGGCCGCTGTCATCAGCTTCCAGTAGCACCGCACCGGCACCATCACCAAAAATAATGCAGGTAGCACGGTCTTCATAGTCCATGATAGAACTCATTTTATCTCCCCCCACTACGATTACTTTCTTGCAGCGACCGTTCTCGATGAACTGTGCTCCTGTAGTCAATGCATATAAAAAGCCGCTACAGGCCGCATTGATATCATAACTAAAGGAATTTACCATACCACATTCGGCAGCAATCAGGTTGGCTGTAGCCGGGAATTGCATATCCGGGGTTGTGGTGGCACAGATCAGCAGGTCAACGTCTGCCGGGTCTAAGCTTTTCTTTTCTAAAATTTGCTGTACGGCTTTAATGCCCATTACAGAAGTTCCCTGGTCTGCCCCTTTCAGGATGCGCCTTTCCAGTATCCCGGTGCGGGTCCTGATCCACTCATCTGTAGTGTCAATAATGGTTTCCAGTTCGCGATTTGTTAAAACATAATCGGGAACATATCCCCCAACGGCTGTTATAGCAGCGTGTATTTTGTTCATTTATTTTAAAAATCTATAATACAAAAATAAAAAAGTATTTTCCCGGCATTATGTAGTCATCCCGCCACACACATTCACCACCTGCCCGTTCACATAGCTACTCATATCTGAAGCCAGGAATAAAGCAACATCAGCTACTTCTTCAGGTTTTGCAAAACGGTTCATCGGGATCTTCAGCAACCATTTGTCTACCGCTTCCCCACCTTCTTTCAGGTAGTGGGTCATATCGGTCTCTACAAAGCCAGGTGCGATCGCATTGAAACGTACATTACGGCTACCCAGCTCCAGGGCCATTGATTTGGTAAAACCAATGATACCGGCTTTAGAGGCCGCATAAGAACTCTGACCGCCATTGCCCTGAACGCCTACAACGGAGCTCATATTGATCACGCTGCCGGATTTGGCCTTCATCATCGGGCGAATAACATGCTTCGTCAGGTTGAACACGGATTTCAGGTTGGCTTCCATCACATCGTCCCATTGATCTTCGGTAACGCGCAACAAGAGGTTGTCTTTGGAAATACCTGCATTATTTACACAGATATCGATCTTTCCGAATTCCTTAACGACTTCGTTCACTAAATTTTCTGCATCTGCAAATTTTGCCGCATCACTTTTATAGGCCTTCACCTTCACCCCAAGGGCTGATAACTCATTGACTAATGCATTTGCTTTGTCATCAGAAGACAAATAGGTAAATGCCACATCAGCTCCTGCTGCTGCAAATTTTTTTACGATTGCCTCTCCGATCCCTCTACTTCCTCCTGTAACTAAAGCTGTTTTTCCGTGCAATAACTTCATGGGCTATTTTTTACTTTAAAATATCTTTTATGTGTTTATAAAAATGTGTCTGCTAAGGTACAGCTTATTCCTATTATACAAATAAAATCGACTAAAAATATGGGCATATAGACTAATCTGATGGTGTGGAAAAGCTTTTAAAGAACAATAACATTATTTTGTTTAAATTTGTTATTACTTAAATGTTTGGTATATGTTTGATGATGATTGGAATGACGACGACGATTTTGCAGGTAGCATCGAAGAGCTGTTATCGCAATATGAATCACTAAAAAATGGCCTGGCTGAGCGTTTTTGGAATGAGCAGGAGTTTGAACTGGTCATAGATTATTTTTACCAGAACGGCCAGGAATCTGAGGCGCTTATGGCCTGCGAGCTGGCGCTGGTACACCACCCCTTTTCTTCCGAGTTTTATATGCTCAAGGCGGAATTACTCTTCCAGGCCCAGAAATACCGGCAAGCTATTGCGGTATTAGATGAACTGGACACTAAGGATCAACTCATCATTGATGCGGTCATTTTACGATCAGATATCTTAGTGGCGCAGTTAAAATACGAGCAGGCGGCAAGCTACCTGGTGGAGATGGCTAAACTATTCACCGGCAAAGAGCAGATCGATATTATGCTTGAGCTGGCAGAGGTTTATGATGAATGTGAGCGGCTGGATGCTGTGTTCGACACGTTAAAAGCTATTTTGGAGATTGATCCGAACTGTGAAGAGGCGCTGCACAAAATTTGTTATTGGGCAGATTTTGCCGAAAAGCAGGAAGAAAGCATCGTATTACATCAAAATATCATTGATGCGCATCCTTATAATGCACTGGCCTGGTTCAACCTGGGCTCTGCCTACCAGGGTATGAAATTATATGAGAAAGCCATTGATGCTTACGAGTTCTGTGTCGCTATTGATGAAAAATTTGAGATCGCTTACCGGAATATGGCGGAAGCTTATATCCGCTTGAAGTGGTATGATAAAGCGATTGAGTCCCTGGAAAAGAACCTGGAACTGGGCAAACCCGAGGATGTGATCTTTGAAGCGATCGGGCATTGTTTTGAGAAAAAGAAAAACCTGCCTAAGGCGCGTCATTATTATGTGGAAGCGATTAAGCTGAACCCGACGGATGATGGAATTTACTATAAGATAGGCCAGACCTATGTACAGGAGCACAATTGGGATAAGGCACTGAAACAGTTTGCCAAAGCCTATGAGCTCAATAAAGAAAATGTCAATTATTGTCTGGCTTTAGGCGATTGCCTCCTGCAATTGAATGATGGCCCGGAAGCACTGGCCTGCTATATTTCCGCGATCAAGATCAGGCCCAACTATAAAAAGAGCTGGCTGTCCCTGATCAAAGCCCTGTACCTCTTCGGCTATTATGAAGAGGCGGCAACGCAGATCAAAGAATCGGCAAATTTCTTTGAGCCTTCGGCAGATTTCATCTATTATGAAGCCCTGATCTTGTTTGCCAAAGGAAAAAGCAAAGAAGCCATGCTTAAGCTGGAAGATGCCATCGAAGATGCCCCTAGAAAAATTAAGATCATCGAAGAATTACAGCCGGAGCTGCTACAGCGAAATGCCGTGATCGACCTGATCTCTAAATATAAGAAGACTAAGAAGTAGCTTTTTTTTGTTTGTTTTTTAGAATGCCCATCTAGTTTAGATGGGCATTTATTTTTACCTTCGCAGCATGAAAAACATCATTCTGTTTGCTTCCGGCGCAGGCTCCAATGTCCAGGCCATTATCGATTTCTTTAAAGATAATAAAGAGGTGGTACCTGTAGCGATTGTATGTAATAAACCGGAAGCGGGTGTTTTAAACATTGCCAAAGCACATAATATCCGTACGATATTGATCGACAGGAACAGCTTCAAATCTGAAGCATTCGTGGAGCAGCTCAAGGCTTTTAATCCTTCCCTGCTTGTGCTTGCCGGATTTTTATGGAAAGTACCGGATGCTGTCGTAGCGGCGTTTCCCGATAAGATCATTAATATACACCCTGCCTTATTGCCTAAGTACGGGGGTAAGGGTATGTATGGCAGCCATGTTCACCAATCGGTGATTGACAACCAGGAGAAAGAAAGTGGTATTACCATTCACTATGTAAATGAACACTACGATGAAGGCAATACCATTATACAAGCCCATTGTACTATTACGGAAAGCGATACGCCGGAAAGTTTAGCCCAAAAGATTCATCGCCTGGAGCATCATTTCTTCCCGAGAACGATCGAGTTCCTGCTCAGCAATTAATTGCTCCAGATGGTACTTACATAAGTGGCGTTATCGCAAAAATTCTCGCCATTGATAGTACCATTACCGGCAATACCGCCCAGGTAACCTATTATCTCGCAATTTTCATTCAATACGGCCTGGGTATAGTCGGCACCGCAGGTGCCCTGGTCAAATACATATACCTGCTGGTTTTGAAAAGTATATTGCTTCACACTGGCACTGCCGCTGCATACATCGCCACGCCTGAACTCTTTTACCTGACTCTTAATGCAGGCACTGCCACCTGTTATTGTTTCTGATTTATTGCAGGCAGTAATCATGACCGATGCTGCAAGCATGAATAGTACGTGTTTCATATGGAGGGGATTAATAGGGTTATATGAGTTTATTGAGCGCGGATTCCCTGCGTGGCCGCTATACAGGCATTACAATATTCTTTGCCATCGCAACCGATCACGCCGGGACAATTCTCGGGGCAGGCCTTATCTTTGTACTCCTCGTATAGCTTTTTATCAAAACAGCTGGAATGGGAACCGTCTTTCTTACAAGCGGTCAACATAATCGCCAGTAATGTAATACTGAGCAAAAAAGCGGCTATTGGTTTTAGTGTTTTCATATAGAAGATTTTATAAAGGTTCAAATAATAAGACGCAAAAAAATACCCCAACGCTTAGCGGGCGAGGGGTATTATATTAAAAAATTATCCGGTCTGAATAAAGCAGGCCGGAAGTACCTATTCCCTTAATTGGGCACTACTCTGTATTCCAGTAAATTACTTTCGGTCATTTCTACCAGGTGATCGATCAGGTCATCGGTGAGCAGGATGGAACTTTTATTATCTGAATCTAATTTGAGATCTCCCTGCTCGGTAGCCACTAATACTTCCAGTTCACAATCGCCTCCTCCGGGCACAAAATTCCTCTTCAGCAGATCAATGAGGTCATTATTCAATAATTCGAAGCTGGTCCTGATCCGTATGGCCTTGGTAAAGCGCTTTCTCACCTCATCCATCAGCATCATATCCTGGATCTTCAATTCAAAGGTTCCGGGACGGAATCTTTGCTCCTGGTAGCGACCAATAATAACGATCTTCTGATCTTCGGACAAAAAGTTACCGTACTTCACATAATCTTCTTTCCAGAGAAATATTTCTTTGAATCCGCTGAAATCATTCAGGGTAAACCTGCCGTATTTATCTCCTTTTTTGGTGAGCAGATGCAGGGGATTGCTGATATAGCCCATCACACGCACCGGGCGATCTATCAGCTGATCGAGATCGGCGAGATCAGAGATCTGGTAGTTGTTTTTCTCAAAGCGGAAATTGTCCAGCGGATGGCCGCTCAGGAAGATCCCGATCACTTCTTTTTCGTAATTCAGGCGGTCTGCCAGGGACCAGGGTTCAGTTTTAGGAATATCCGGGTGTTTGGTTTCCGGCATTTCCATATCGCCAAAGAGGCTGATGGTGTTCATCGCGGCATCGGCCTGCACCTGCTGGCCATAGCGGATGATCTTGGACAAAAAGGTCTCACCGTCCTGTCCCACCTGGAAATATTGTGCGCGGTGCATATTATCAAAGCTGTCAAAACCTCCGCCATAGGCCAGGCTTTCCAATGATTTTTTATTGACCGTCCTTTGGTTCACCCGGGTGATGAGGTCAAAAATATCTTTATAAGCTCCGTTCTCGTTTCTTTCTTTGATCAGGTCTTCTACTGCGGCCTCACCTACACCTTTTAAAGCGCCCAGCCCAAAGCGGATAATCCCCTCTTTATTCACAGAGAACCCTTTAATGGACTCATTGGCATCTGGACCTAAAACCTGTAATCCCATACGCTGGCATTCTTCCATGAAGAAGGTGATCTTATCAATACTGTTAGCATTGTTCATCACCGCTGCCATGTACTCGCTGGGATAGTGTGCTTTTAAATAAGCGGTCTGGAAGGCCACGAAGGCATAACAGGTGGAGTGCGATTTGTTGAAGGCATACTGTGCGAAGGCTTCCCAGTCGGTCCAGATCTTGTCCAGGACTTTGGCATCATGCCCTTTGGCCACGGCACCTTCTACAAACTTGCCTTTCATTTTGTCCAGGGTAGCACGGTCTTTTTTACCCATAGCTTTACGCAATACATCGGCATCACCTTTGGTAAAGCCGCCAATCTTCTGGGAAAGCAACATCACCTGCTCCTGGTACACGGTAATACCGTAACTCTCGGCAAGGAACTCTTCCATCTCGGGTAAGTCATAGGTAATCTCTTCTTCTCCATGCTTACGCTTAATAAAGTTGGGGATGTAGGCCAGCGGACCGGGCCGGTACAAGGCGTTCATCGCGATGAGATCGGCAAATTTATCGGGCTTCAGATCCCGTAAGTGCTTCTGCATACCTGGACTCTCAAACTGGAAGGTCGCATTGGTATCGCCTCTCTGGTAGAGTTCATAGGTCTTTTCATCGTCCAGGGGAATGCCATCGATATCAATATCAAGATTATAGTTCATCTTGATCAGGTTCAGGGCATCCCTGATAATGGAAAGGGTTTTCAAACCCAAAAAGTCCATCTTGATCACCCCTGCATCCTCGATGATCTTACCTTCGTATTGGGTGATCAGTAAGTTGACATCTTTAGCCATACTCACCGGGATGAGGTCAGACAGATCCTGCGGGGCAATGATGATACCTGCGGCATGGATACCCGTATTACGGACGGATCCTTCCAGCTTCTCGGCCTCGTGCAATACCTTGGCGGCATCATCGGTACCCTTATACAGTTCCCGGATCTTAAGGATGTTTTCTATATCCTCTGGACCGTAACCTTCTTTATCTTCGAGGGACTTGTCCCCGTTCTTTGCTTCTTTAGTGGTAATAGGTGCATGCAATACACGGCTCAGTTTAGTACCCGGCTTGTCCGGCACCAGTTTGGCCAGGGCATTGGAATCCTGCAACGGAAAATCCAGTACCCGCGCCACATCCTTGATACTCATCTTAGCGGCCATGGTACCATAGGTAACGATATGCGCTACCTGGTTTTTACCATATTTGTCCACTACATAATCGATCACGCGCTGGCGGCCTTCATCATCGAAATCGGTATCGATATCGGGCATGGACTTACGGTCGGGGTTCAGGAAACGCTCAAACAGGAGGTTGTACTTAATGGGGTCGATATTGGTGATCCCGATACAATAGGCTACTGCAGAGCCTGCAGCGGAACCACGGCCGGGGCCGATGAATACGCCCAGGTCGCGACCCGCTTTAATAAAATCGGATACGATGAGGAAGTAACCGGCAAAACCCATTGTGCGTATGGTGAACAGCTCAAAATTGATCCGCTCCTCGATATCGGGGGTGATCTCTTTGTAGCGCTCATGTGCTCCTTTCCAGGTCAGGTGCATCAGGTAAGCATCCTGGTCATTGTTAAACTCATCCGGAACCACGAAGTTGGGCAGTAAGATATCGCGCTTTAACTGTAAGGGCTTGATCTTATCCACGATCATCTGGGTATTGTCCAGGGCTTCCGGGATATCGGCAAATACGGCCGACATTTCGGAAGTATTTTTGAAATAGAACTGGTCATTCCAGAAAGCAAAACGTGTTCCTTTCCTGGATTCGCCATCATCATTGAATTCTTTATTGGTAGGGGTAGCCTGTTTTTCCCCGGTATTGATACACAAAAGGATATCATGGGCGTTAGAGTCTTCCTGCTCCACGTAGTGGGAGTCATTGGAGGCAATAACGGGTACATTATATTTTTTCGCAAATTTCAGCAGTACGGCATTTACCTGCTCCTGCTCGGGCATATCATGACGCTGCAGCTCTACATAGTAGTCTTCGCCAAACAGGTCCAGCCACCATTTGAACAGGACCTCTGCTTCTTCTTCTCCTTTGTACAGGATGGCCTGCGGCACTTCGGCACCGATACAACAGGTGGTCGCGATCAGGCCTTCATGGTATTTCAATACCAGTTCCTTATCGATACGCGGATATTTACCGTACAAGCCTTCCATATAGCCCAGGGAGCAGAGCTTGGTCAGGTTCTGGTAGCCTTTTTCATCTTTTGCCAGGAATAGCTGGTGGTAACGTTTATCGCGGCCTTCTTCGCGCTTAAAACTGGTCTTATGCCGGTCGGCGACCAGGTAGAATTCACAGCCTACGATGGGCTTTACTACGGGCTCTTTGATCTCTTTACCGTTTTCATCGGTACCCACGACCTTGGTATTCTTCCAGGCTTCTGATACAAACTGGAACACACCGAACATATTACCGTGATCGGTGATCGCCACCGCCGGCATATTATCTTTCTGTGCTTTTTTGTACAATTTGCCTATGTTGGACGCACCGTCCAACAGGGAGAACTGGGTATGGTTATGTAAGTGTGAAAACTGCATGGGAAAGTCAAAAATTTAAGGTCAAAAGACTTTACAAAATAACGAAAATTTTGGCGCTTGGGGAGAGAGGAATTATGCACATATATGCATTTTTAACGCAATGATATAAGATCAAATTGACAGGCAATCAGAATATGTAGTAAATTTGTGTACGGATAATATTTTATACAAAATTGGCAAAGACATATAACATATTAATGAAAAGAAGTGTGCTATGGTTGATTACTGTAGCGGCCTTACTTTCTTTGGTTAATTGTACCTCCAATGCCCAAAAGAATGAAACTAAAATGAAAGCAGACAATCCTTATTATTCCCGGACTGATACGACCAAGCTGAATGTACCCAATGAGGAGTGGAAAAAGATCCTGAAGCCGGAATTATATTATGTAGCCCGCGAAGCGGGTACCGAACGCTCTTTTACGGGTAATATGTGGGAGGATGAGACCAAAGGAAGCTATTTCTGTGCGGTTTGTGGTAATCCACTGTTCAAGTCCACCGCTAAATTTACGAGTATGTGTGGCTGGCCCAGCTTTTTTGAGCCCTTGAGCAAAGATAATATGATCTATAAAGAAGATTATTCGCATGGTATGAACCGTATTGAGGTGGAGTGTGCGCGTTGTAACTCTCATTTAGGACATATTTTTGATGATGGTCCGGAGCCTACGGGTAAGCGTTATTGTATCAATGCGATCAGCGTGGATTTCGAGCCGGAACCTTAATACGGTTCATCGCTTAAGGTCCTGGTTATTTTATTGTAAATCGTTCTTATGAACGATTTTTTTATTTATATTGTATATTAAATCAATGCTAAAATGAATATTTAAAACAACGAAACGCCATATGTTGGCGTAGCTTCTGGCTAGCTTTGTATCAAATCATTTATCATGGCAAAAACATACAATATCATACCTTCCAGGGGTAATTTTTTCCAGAGAGCTTCCCTCATCCTTAAGGGCATCAAGGTCTTTTTGCCTTCTACTTTACTCTTGATCGTCTTCAGCATTTGCCTGATCTTATTGCCCCAGGGTAGCGATCTGCTGACCAAGACCAGTGAGAACCAGCATTGGTACCCGGGCATTCTTGTGCTGGTAGGCTTGTTTTTCTGGAGTTATGTGATCTGGTACACGGGCAGGATCATTGCTTATTTCCAGAAGGGGATGTACCAGCAGATGCCGGGCATGATGTTCCATTTCCCCAGGATCTCCGGCTTTTATGTCTACATGATGTTCATCATTGCTTTCCTGGGCAAGCCCGGCCTGTGGTCGGCCCAGTACCTGAATAGCCTGAGCATATTTGTTTTACTGGTTTTATCCGGAGTTTATTATTGGTTGTTGAATGTAGGTATCAAAAGAGGTTCGGTAGTTTTTATCAAACGATTTGGCTTCGCCCTTTTTACGAAGATCTATCATTGGCTTTTCGTAGTCAATATATTATTGATCATCGCATTCGGGCTCATCCGGAACAGCAACTATACCATGATCCTTGCTGCATTGATCATGCAGGCGCTTTTTATGTTCCTGGTGGCCAACCGGAAAAGGGTGAATGAGCTCTCTGCCCCTTTGAAGGTAAGAGATGCCTCACGCTTTATCCTGACGCGCATCTTCGGCTCTGCCCAGCAAAGGATTCCCCGGTATGAAGACCTTACTTTTATCGTACTGAATATTTTTGCGGCTGTGGCGGTAATCGTTTTTATCATGTCTGTCTTCTGGATGGACTTTTCTATCGGCTTTGGTACGCTCGGCGTGATCCTTTTAGCTTTTAGTTTTTATACCGGCCTGTTCAATTTATTAAGGGTTTTGTCCTGGGTCTATAAAGTCAACCTGGTGTTTTTTATCGTGCTCTCATTATTTATCGGCAGCATGATCAATGAAACGCATAAGGTCTATTTACGGGATGAGGCCGGTACCGATTATGATGAGCGGATCATCTTCAGGACTTATGCTATTGAGTGGCTGGGCCAGCATGAAAGGGCTTTGCTGGATGATTCTGTTGCTGTGGTACCGATGGTCTTTGTGCACTCTGACGGGGGCGCTTCGCGTTCCGGGTATTGGGTAGCCTCTGTACTGGGCCGCCTGGACAGCCTGAGCCAGGGTTATTTTTCAGAACAACTCTTTGTACTTTCCGGTGCTTCGGGCGGCAGCCTGGGCAATACGACTTTTTATGCTTTGCTCAAAAAGTCCATAGAACAGGGTGTTCCGCGTTATGACCTGACGCAGCAGGCCAAGTCTTTCCTGAAAACAGATTTCCTGACCTTTACGGTATCGCGTATGCTGGGTTCTGAAATTTCCAATTATATTCTGCCTTTCACAGATGACCGCGCCCGGACCTTAGAGCGCTCCTTAGAGACGGGAATGTCCAAAAAGGACAGTTTGTATGGTTATTTCGCACAGGGATTTGCTTCGTTCAACGAGTTAAAGGTGAAGGAGCGTTTATTACCGATTTTATGCATCAATACGACAAGGATGCAGGACGGGAAACCAGGCATCGTGAGTAATGTGTGCATGGACAGCACGATTTACGGTAACCGGGTAGATGTGCTTTCGCTGATTCCCAAAGGCAAGGACCTCAACATCAGCTCTGCAGTGATCCTGGGTGCCAGGTTTCCTTACCTGAGCCCTGCGGGCAGGATAGATGAGGTGCTGGTGCAGGACAATAAGCAGGAAATCAGGAAGCATTATTTCGTAGATGGCGGTTACTTTGATAATTCGGGCGCTGGCGTGGTCCACGAGATGATCATGGAGTTGCAGAAACTGTTTGAAACAGATTTTTATATTAAAACCCGGTATGGGGCTGCTTTGCAGAAAATACGCTTTACTGTCGTTCATGTGTACAATACGCCGAAGTCGGCAGAACATTTCAAAAAGACACAACCCATTATTAATGACCTGGCAGCACCGCTGATCACGCTGGCGGGCTCTTACAGCTCCCAGACTTCTGTCAATGATTCTCGCCTGAAGATTTTCATAGAGAACCTGTATAACACGGATTCACTGATCAAATCTTATGGTTTAAAAAACAATTATCATGAGATCAATTTGTACCAGGAAGATCCGCCGGAGGTAGCAGAGGATTACACGATGAACTGGGTGATCTCGCAGGCCACGCTGAGCCGGATGGATAAAAGACTGGAGGAAAACCAGGCGATCGCTGAACTGGCCAGGGTATTGAATGTATGGAAGGGAAAAGGCCGATAATGCCACTTAGTGGGTGTTGTACAAAAATAGTTTATTGTGAAGAACCTGTTTAAAAACTTAAGTAAATGGATAAAGTAAATGTAGCACAGAAATTATCGCTTTTTGCGGAATACTGGTCGCCTAAAATTGTAGGAGAACTGAATGGGCAACATGTAAAATTAGCTAAGTTCAAAGGGGAATTTGTCTGGCACAAACATGATGAGGAGGATGAACTGTTTTATGTTGTTTCGGGGAATTTAAGTATAGCTTTCAGGGATAAGACCGTTGAATTGGCAGCAGGTGAGTTCCTGATCGTGCCCAGGGGCATAGAGCATAAACCTATAGCGGAAGAAGAGGTTGCCGTATTGCTGTTTGAACCGGCAAGTACTTTAAACACCGGCGATACAGAAAGTACGCTTACGCAAAGGGACCTGGACCGTTTATAAGCCATATTCCATAAAAAGCTTCCGGGAATAAGGTCCGGGAAGCTTTTTATTATGCTTAAAGCATTACAGGTTTTTAATCATTTCAAACTGGTTGATGGTATTGACAAGTCCTTGTTTTTCGAGGAATAGCTTCAGGCTTCCTGCTGCTTCATCCACATTGTTCAATTGTACTTTTTCATGGCCAGTTTGTTGCTGCAGCCGGGCTAGAAGCTGCGTAGCAATCCCTTTCCGGCGATGCGCAGGTGCTACGGCCAACTGGTACAGACGTTTTTTAGCGGGGCTGAACAGTACATAGGCCAGCAATTCTGTTCCGGCAAATGCCCCCAAGGCTTGAGGCGCAACCTTATCCATACTGGCGGCAGCACTTTGCCAGCCTGGTGTAATGTCCCAGAAAGACTGTAAGGTATTCCAGTTTAAGTGATCCAGCGGCCGGATGGCAAACAGTTCTGTTGCGCTGTTCTCTTTTAGTACTCCGTCAAAACACAACAATTTTCTTTGGATCGAAAAACCGTTTTTCTCGTAAGCACGAATTGCAGATTGGTTGTTTTCGATCACTTCCAACATGAGTTGTGTCACCTTATGCTCTTGTAGCAAGGGCTGCAGATGGTCGTATATTTTGCCGACCAGTCCCTGTCCGCGGTATTCGGGCAGTGTTCCTGTTCCGGCATTGTACAGCACAGGTTTGCCATCTATCGTCCTCATGCCATGCATGATGAAAGCGATCATTTTATTTCCATCAAAAACACCTGCCGACCATTCCGGCAGGATATCTTCTGATGCCATTTTAAATTGCAATTGTTCCATGTTCAGCTGAAAGGGCACGATATAATCTGCAAAGGCACCATTTACGGCGTTTAACAGATCTTCTGTATCCTCCCGGGTTAAGCTACGTATCTCCATCGTTCATTATTTTAATTTGTGATACCAATGTAGGGCATTTTTTGCTTCCCGTTTTAAAAATTCACCTTTAGCCTTGTTGTAATCATTTCCTGCTGCCCGATCTTTTTGTATCAACCTTTCTTTGAAAGCCTGGCAGGCCTTCAAAACAGGGGGATACTGGTTCAGGTAGGTGCAGCATTTAATAGCTTACTTTCAATTGATTTTAAGTGCTGGTAAGCTGTCTTTGAGTTAGAGAAAATACCTTTTATGGTCAATGAAAAATGCGAAGTTCTTCAGACTTCGCATTGTATGTATCAGCCCTTGTTATAGCGCTTATATATGTTTAATGATCACCCGTAGTTTTTTAGCGACCCTCTCGTATTTTTTCTGCTTTGATTTTGTGTTTACCAAAGTTGACAATGCTTAGAGTTATTTTTCCGCATCTCCTTTTCCTTTATGTACACCAGGAAATCGAGTATAGTTCTATACATCCAGGCTATTGATAAAGAACTCACATCACTTCATATGTCAGCCTATAAGTCAGTTGGCTCTATTTGAAATTTACTTACTGATGACTACTGTGCCCCAGCTATCTGTTATGGGCACAAAAGGCACATCATATTTCTCGCAAAACTCTCTTACCGCTTGTTTTGCACCTGCATACGCATCATTATTGTAATCATGCACAAAAATATATCCTCCTTTTTCTAAACGTGGATAGAAATACTCTAATCCATCCAAAATAGGCTTATACAAATCAGGATCCAGGGAAACGAAACAGAAACTGTCCTCTAAGCCATCTAAAGAATCAGGGAAATAGCCCTTTTTTATAATGCAATTCTCTTTTTTGCTCATTTTACTCAATACTTCATTTACTGAGGTATTGGAAAAGTCCTGGTCTCCTGAACTGAAATTGTTACTTACTTCAACATTAATGTCTTTCTTGTCGAAGCCTTCAAATGTATCAAACAGGTAAAGTTTTTTTTCAGGGAAAGCCCGATTAATGAATTTAGCAAATTCTCCCTTATATACCCCCACTTCAGCCACTGAACCTTTTAATTGTTTCTCTTTAATTTCCTGTACTACCAGTTCGAAGTTGCTGATACGGATATAATTTGTGGCCAGGGGTACTTTAAAATTCCTTTGCCTTTTTAAGCCCAATAGAATATGATCAAAAGCCACTTTTTTTTGCATTAAAAGTGACATTAATCCAATAATTTTCTTTACCATTTTATCCCTTAAATAAGGAACAAAGATATTCTTTTTCTTTTCAGAATTGTTAGAAATAGAAGTGCGTCAGGGATATAGATAATTGTATAGTGGGTAAATCTCTGTTATGGGTTGTAACCCGTTTAATACTAAAGATTTCCCCATATTCCAATTGATCTAATATTTATCATGGGGATATGTTAATTGAACTATTCAAAAAATGAAAAAGCCCGTCTTTCGACGGGCTTTTTCATTGATGCAGAGAGGAAGGGATTCGAACCCTCGATACAGTTGCGCAAACTTCATGTGCATAATTACAACTAATTTAATCTGTTATGAAAAATTACAGTCATAACAGTTACGTTTTGTAGAACAAAGGTAATGACGAGTTATGGAATTCCAGACGATTCTGAAAATAAATTATAAATATTGAGATACAAGAGTAAGCTGTAAACCTGCCAACTGCGTTCAAATCCACCTCAAATCCAATACAGGAGCGGATATAGCGTCACAACTGTTGATTTGGTCAACTTTAAATCCTTTAAAAGTCAATACAGGACTGAATTACAGCGGAATTCTTACATCACAATAGCTTATACTAATAAGAAGAAGAGAGAAAAGAATAATAGTTAATTATTCTGAAACACCGTTTGTGACGTTAAGTCATTAATTATTAATAAGTTATAACACTTTGTAATAAAGTTAGCAAATAAACAAGCTATTCTAAACAGCAAAGAAACCATATCAAATGAAATGTGAGTGGAGCGACATATTTCACTTTGAATTGTTGAAGCGCAGCGAAACAACCTTAAACTATGTTCTTACTATGTTATTTGCTCATATTTCGTCTTTAGCCTTAAAGCATAACTAATAGTGTAAGAAAGAAGAAATAGAGCAGTTTTATTTTCTTGTACAGGCTTTCACAAATTGTTCTCCAAACTCACTTAAAGTAAATACTTTAACATTATCTGTTCCACTATGCATATCTCCAGGTATGTACCCTGCATCAATTAAATCTAATCGCAACAAGTTCAAAGAGATTTCAAAAGAAATAAGCATAATCCCTAGCTTATCATTTGTCTGTTCAGTATTTGGTTGATCTTTCGTTTCTTCAACTTGTAAATAAATTCCTTTGTAGAAATAAAGAAATTCTAATGCCTTTACTTCAGGTGTCGATAGCTGTCGTAATATGTCTGGGTAAACGGTTAATGTCAGGTTTTCATTCGGGTCTAAATAATTCGTAATTAAATTCGCCCAAGCATCCTGCATTTCTTCATCTTCTTCTAATGACACATTTTCAAGGTAAGGAAATAGTACTTTAAGATTAAGTTGTTTAGGGTTAAATCCAGAATTCTTGCAATTTTCAACAACCTTTTTCACGTTTTTTATTTGCCTTTTTACCCTCCACATTTTAATATTTTCAGCCAAATACAACCCGAATTCTTCACTTGCGGATTTGGTAATTGGCTTTAGCGCATCACTAAGAGTATCAATCGCTTTTTCAACTGTTTCAGAGCTAATATTTATTTTTCCATCAAACATATTCCCAAATTTTATCAAAGATATACCAATCTTAACAATGTATAATAGCTATAATATTTTTGGAATTAGTGCAACAAAATAAATTTCATACTATTTAAAGAAAAAGCAGTTCAATACCACAATAGAACGCTAGAAGATATTTTTAAGAAGCAGACATCTGTTGGGTTAGTGGTATTTCTCATCCGGTGTTTGTTTTTTAATTTTAATAAATACCACAATGATTATACAATATCCCAAAGTTAGTAATAGGAATGAGTTTACGCAACATACCGCAGACGATATTCTTTCACTTATAAAATCACCTAAACAATATGTTTTAGAAGCAATACGCTATTTTAGGTATACACTTTCACATAACCCACTTTATAAAGCCAACTACAAAAAAGAACGTATAGACAACGTTCCCGCCATTCAATGGAATAAAACACAAGCAGGGGATTCTTCTTCATTCATTTATTTTGACTTTGACTACAGTAGCGTTGACGAAGCTTTATCTGCACAAGAACGATTCATTAAAAATTGGGGAGGTGGCATCTATGCGTGTTGGAAATCTTTATCTGGTACAGGCTTAGGAGTTTTGTTTCAATCAGATTCAGAAATTAATGAAGAACAATTCCTTAAATTGTACGATTGGCTGACTGAAGAATTAAAAAAGGAGGGATTTAACCCAGATCCTAAAAGAAGGGATTTTTCTTCAGTTAACTTTTTATCTTATGACGCAGATATTGTTATTAAACGAAATTCCATTAAGACTAAGGACATATTAGCAGATTGGGAAGAAAAACAATTATCAAATTCTAAAGAGCGAAAGGAAACACTTGCTGAAAAGCAGCACAAAGAATTTTCTAGTACACTCATTCTTAAATCACAATATGGTTGGCGACCAAAGGAATACATAAAGGCAAAAGCAAAAGATGCAAAACACCTTGAAATTAACTTTTTTGCGTCTATTAAAGTCGGCAATCGGGGAAATACTTATTCAGCAGTCGCAACAAAATTATTCCGTTTAAACCCACAACCAGAAAAGCTGAATGAGATTAAAAAAGTAATTGTGTGGCTGAATAATAATAGAGCTGAAAAGCCTTGGGATAATACAGAAGTTCAACACTTTGTAGATAACATTGAAATTCACAAAAAGGGCAAGGCAATAAGCAGTAAAAAAGTGGTTATTAAGAACCCGACCTATTCTGAATTACTAAATGTATTCGATCAGGTGAACAAGATTAACTTGAAATCAATGGAACAGACAATAGTAAACATAGTGCAAAGAGCAGATAATGAACTGAAAATAAACAAAGCCGTCAAAGGCGGAGCAAAGACCCTGAACGATATTTATAAGAATACTGGCATATCAAAGACCACGATTACAAAATACTATAAAAGCCAAGGCAAGCAATATTCAGAGCAACTTGCCATATCAGATGTAAAGGATGTGGTAAAGCAGTTAAACGAATTTATTCACGAACTGATTCAGGCAAATAATGAAGCTTTAGCAGCATAAAAAAATGAGGTAGTGCAAATACTACCTCATTTTTTATTTCTCTTTCTTTTTATTTAATATAGGTTTACCCCAACTTTAAATCCAATTTCCATCACTTTACTATAGGAGAAGGAAGTACGCTGTGATTTGTAGTAAATATTACCGCCATCCATCGCATAGTTGTAATAAGAGTAAAACCTTAAATCAGGATCTCTTCCATCAACAAAGTTTAATTGTAAACCATAAGAAATTCTCGATGCCCTTTTAGAAAAAATATTAAATTTTGTATTTGTTCCTACATAGAGATGAAGTCTTAAATTTTCGGGCGTAAAAATGCTGTTTCGGTTAAAATCATGCACCTCTTGGTACGTATAGGGTAATAAATAAGTATTCCCGTTTTTCTCAATGACCCATGAACCCCGAAGGCTTTCGTAATCATCTATTTTATTGAGATTGAAAGGAATAGAAGCCCCAATTCTAACTTCAAATTCATTGTTGCTGATTTTAAAGTTTTTACCTAAATGTAGCCCAAAACTTAACAGGTTAAGCCTTTGATTGTAGGTGAATGTCCGGCTATCCGCCGCTTCAAAGGGGATGCCAGAGATATACTTATCAAAGTTATAATCATATCGAACCCTATTGTTTAGCGTTCTGTACTCTGCTCCAACAGTAAAGAAAAACCTATAGGGAAGCCACATTTCATAATCTACTCCTGCTGCAAAATTCATGTTATTCTTTACAGAAACAGTAGCAGGAACTGTATTTTTATCATCACTTGATGGAACTCTGCCCTGACTTACGCCATTTAAATCGTGATTATCAAGTACTGGTTCTTTTTCTATACCCATTTTATTGATGCTGTAAATAGGCATAACATAAGGCTTAATACCTTTTGTGGTAAAGCTCTTTTGAGCAAATGTTGTTATGCTGCTACAACATTGCAGCAGCATAACAACGATAACACTTATTTTATAACTTTTTATCATAATTAAGGACACATTGGAAGTTCAATGTTTAATTTTAATTGTTCTCCACCATAATAAGCGAAGTGATAGCTTTTAATGTAGTTAAACATAACAGGGTTTCTCTTACCATATCTATCAACAGCCGTAATGGATTTGTCATTTGTGTTTTCATTTGACTTTTCTTTGTATTGCCACTGTCCACATTCATCAAAAGACAAATTCGACATTACTTTTGCGTAAATTTTCCGGTACGGCCCGGTTTTTTCCTTTTTCCATTTATTATTACTGTTCTTCTTCCAAAATTCAGTTTCCGCTTGAATATTGTTTGCCCAATATGAAGAACGACCCATTATTCTACAATTAATTTTTGCCTTCCCATCAGCGCTGGTAGCTACCTGGTTTTTTTCTTTCATAGTCTCTTTGTAGCAGTATCCAGTTAATGAATTGGTAATGGTGATCGGGGAAAAGGGTACAATAATTTCTTCATGTCCATAGATAATTGAACCAACTCCGGAAATATAATCACCTAACAAAATGTAATATTTAATATAAGGATGATAGGTTCCCATTGCCGGGTAGACGTGATCTCTTTCGAACTTAGTGAGCAGGTCAATATTGTTATTTACAGTACTATCACCATCGCCCCAGTATATCGTGGATTTTGCACTGTAAACGCCTTTTTTCACATTAATTATTGAAACATTAACCTTCCATGCCAATGGGTCGCAGCCAGGTTGGAGTATTTCCTCACGGGTTTTAATAAGACCATCCGCCTGAGGTGTATATCCAGGGTCAGTACCAATAACTCTACCTGATTCAGAAGGAGCTAGTATTAATAACTCGGTAAATATTCCCGGTTTATTTTTTAATACCCATTCACCAATAGAAGATGCGTTTGTTTGATTTGCTTTTGGTATTGTAGCCATAAACGAATAATGATCCATGCGATTTTTTGGGAAACCAACAACAGCATCAACATTTAAATACATGAAAATTGAATCACCAATTATTACAGATTTGTCCTTGTTTAAAGAAGATTCAAAGAGTCTATCAATAAACGGATGCTCATTGACAATATCTTCGAATTTATCCCAGCCTACATTATTGAGAATATCAAAGGTTCTTACAGCTTCGCTCCTGAAAGAAACGAAATTACTGAAATTTGCCTGCTCGTACGCCAATAAAATTTCATCGGTGGACAGTTTATTGGTATCTGCGGCATTATCATCTTTATTTTGTTTTTCAAACTCGCCGTTTACATACACTTCCAGACCTGAGATGTAGCGATCAAAATGTTCACGGTCTTTAAAAGAAAGCATACCATTTTCAACGGTAGGCATTGATCCGTTAAGCACTGTTCCGTTTAAAAAACCAAAAGAGCCAGGTTTAGCATCGTCATTAGGCTTCTTACATGAAACTGCAAGCAGTATACTAGATACCGCTAATAAAATTAATTTTTTCATAAAACTTTAAAAAAAGGTGAGCCGCAAAGGTAGAGTTATAGTTTACTCCCAACAATGGGGGAATTCCCGTATTTTTTATAGTATTACTTAAAATCATCGTCAACTACTAACTACTTTGTACTGTTAGCAGTTTTAATAATTTCAACAATTTCATCTTCCGTTTCTTTTACATTAATAGACAAAGGCTCTCTATCTTCACCTCCGACATTAATTTGTGTATAATCACTACCTTCATTTGTATAATCATGACATGATTTAAAACTAAGAATTTTATCAGAAATAATAAATACAGGTTGATTAGAAATGTAATCAGTAAATTTTAATGCTTGCATAATAGTATTTGTTTAATCTGCTGAGACATTTCAGCATGAATGCAATAAAATGTACAAAAAATATTCCATTTATCCAAATGTGTCAATTTGTCTGTATGCTACTTAAAAAAGAAAATGGCAAATAAATTATACACCGACACAGAAATAAAAGGAAAATTAGAAGTTGAAGGGGAAGTGACCTTTACAGGTGCAACAGGTAACGGCAAAATTATCCACTCGACTTATCCAAATGCAGCAAGGATTCGTGTTCAAAACGCAAATCAAAGCAGTAGCACACAAGTACATGAAAAAGGAATTACCATATCAGGTAATGGCGCATCGCATTACATAGATGATTCGCAAGTCTACTATTGGTTTGGGAAAAATGACTGGCAGGGTAAATGGCAAATGTCTAATGTAAGCTTTCAATCAAGTTACATCAATATCTATACAACCGGAGGTATTCAAATCACCGGAGGCGAAAATCTAAACATTACAGGTTCGCAAGGTGGTTTAACCGTTTATAGTATTGAACCTGATAATTACAATAGACTTTGGGATAGAAAAGATAAATTTCAATTAAAACAACTGGCTTTAGCGGTTTCTATTCTAATCTTTCAACAAGCACCTTAACCGCTAATCGCAGGCACAACTTACCTGATGAAGACGGAACTATAGCTACAAGGGAATGGGTATTGCAAAAGATCAATGAATTTTTAAATATGCAGAATATTTAAAAATAAAAATGGAACAAACAGACATTAGAAATTACTTTATTGAAACAATAACTTTTAGCCTGGCTAAAAAAAGACCTGTTCTTTATCGGGCAGACATTATCAACAAAATATGTGAATAGCGATATCGCACCATTCATTAATAATATTAATCGCTCATGTGTGGATGCAATAGGCCTTGATATTGATGTGGTTATTACCTTAACGATAGAACAATTGTTTTCAATCATTGACAAGCTGGGTAAAGAGCCGGAGTTCTATTATGCACAATTCAATAAAGAAATTAATGATACATTGGCACAGGCAATAATTGAAATGGAGGATGATGAATTAAAGAATTTCATCATAGATAATCTTAGTATTAAAAGAACAAGCATTGATAATCACAAGTCAAACCTGATTAATCAGTACATCAAGACACAAGGTTTATAAAATAAATTGTTCTTTTCTGCATTAAAAAAAATAATAGAATATTTAAATATTATACAACGCAGATTAGAGAAGCAGTTATCTCGCGGTACTCAATAGTGGCACCAGTATTAATGGTACCATAATAGGACATTCTTTTACCGTGAACATGGTCGGGGGGTGGCTCGTACCATTCGACCCTCCATCTTTTAGAAAGATCATTATTGTAATGCCGTAAAATTGGGGGGAAATTTTTTTCTTGTTCCTCTGTCGAATTTATCGACTGATACAAGCGTTTTTGATTTGATACAAAAGAAACCCGCCATAATAGCGGGTTTTACTTTACTTGCAGAGAGGAAGGGATTCGAACCCTCGATACAGTTGCCCGTATACTACCTTTCCAGGGTAGCTCCTTCAACCACTCGGACACCTCTCTTCGTGATTGGGTTGCAAATATAGCAGATTTTCCAGAATTCATAATAAAATATTTACTTTTGCTGTCTGATCATGATTATGCAGCTCCCTCAAGGCAAAAAAATATTCTTCGCTTCCGATTTTCACTTAGGCATCCCTGACAAAGCCGGAAGCCTCGTGAGAGAAAAAAGAATTTGTGCCTGGCTGGACCGTATCAAGGCCGAAGCCCATAAGATCTATCTCCTGGGGGATATCTTTGATATGTGGTTTGAATACAGAAATGTAGTGCCTAAAGGCTATACCCGCCTCCTGGGCAAACTGGCAGAACTGACTGATGCAGGTATCTCTATAGAGGCCTTCGTGGGCAATCACGACCTCTGGATGCGCGATTATTTTACGGAAGAGCTGAATATTCCCATCCATTTCGGCCCTATTCAGATCGAAGTCAACGGCAAAAAGTTTTTCCTGGCCCATGGTGACGGCCTGGGTCCGGGAGATAAAACATACAAGTTCATCAGGGCGGTGATGTCTCATCCCTTCTCAAAATGGCTCTATTCCTGGTTTTTGCATCCCGACATCGGGCTGGGCCTGGCCAATTACCTGAGCCAGCGCGGTGCTAAGCATGAAGGGGCTCATGACGGAGCCTTTAAAGGAGAAGATAAGGAATGGCTCATTCTCTTCGCCAAAGATTATTTACATAAAGAACACATTGATTACTTTATTTTTGGGCATAGACATCTTGCCCTCACCATACCGCTGGAGCAGCAAAGCTTGTATGTAAACCTGGGAGACTGGATTACCTACAATTCTTATGGGGTGTTCGACGGGCAAGCTTTTTCACTGAATTATTTTAACCCTCATGAGTAAGCGTTTTGTTATTATCCGTCATGCCAAATCCAGCTGGGCCACACTAGGACAGGCAGACTTTGACCGGCCTTTAAATGAAAGAGGTCAAAAGAATGCACCTGAAATGGGTAAGCGCCTGCTTCAATATGGCCTTATACCCGACCTGGTCCTGGCAAGCAGCTCGAAACGCACCCGGCAAACGACCAAAGCACTCACAACGGCTATGGATTATAAGGGGGAGATCGAATGGCTGGATAAGCTTTACCATGCTCCTGTTGAAACGATAGAAGATGTGATCAGCACCACTGACGACAAGTACCAGACTATATTTATTATTGCCCACAATCCCGGGCTCACCCAATTTTTGATCGAACACGGGGACCGTTTTATCACGGACAATATGCCCACCTGCTCTATAGCGGCCTTTGAAATGGATGCCGATACCTGGACCTCTTTTCACAAAGCCCATAAAGCAATCATAAAATACGATTTCCCAAAAAAAACTGTAACAGAATAAGTATAATGGAAACGAAAAATGACTATATAGAAAGTTTAGAAAACTTGTACGAGCAGCAGTTCGGCGAGCCTGCAAGTTCAGTTTCAACCATCGCGCCTTCCGGCTCTGACCGGATGTATATTCGTCTTTCCAGCGGCAATGACAGCGCTATTGGCGCTTACAGCAAGAATGTAAAAGAGAACAACACTTATTTCTATTTTTCCCGCATTTTCAAAAAGAACAACTTACCCGTACCGGAATTATTCCTGCAGAGTAATAAGAATATGTGTTACCTGATGGAGGACCTGGGCTCTGACTCGCTCCTGGACATTCTGTTAAGGGAAGGCAAAACAGAGCAGGTAAAAGCTTATTATGAGCAGGCTGTTGAGGACCTGGTACGTTTTCAATGGATCGCCGGCGGAGAAATAGATTATACGATGTGCTACGGCACTCAGTATTTTGATAATAAAGCGATCCTGGCAGACCTGAACTATTTCAGGTATTATTTTGCCGATGTATTGAAGATAGATTATAATAAGGCCATGCTCCAGGATGAACTGGAAGAATGGGCCAAAAACCTGGATGCCGAAACGATCAAAACATTTATGTACCGCGACTTCCAGAGCCGGAACATTATGATCAAGGACGGCACGCTCGGGTATATCGATTTCCAGGGTGGTATGCGCGGTTTGCCGCACTATGACCTGGTGTCTCTATTGTGGCAGGCCAAGGCGCAGCTACCTAAAGACTGGAAAACGCACCTGGAAAAGCAATACCTCAAAGCGATCAAGGAATCTAAAGCGGTGCCTGATATTGACGAACTGCATTTCATGAAGGTGTACCTGGAATGTGTCTTGCTGCGCATTATGCAAACCCTGGGCGCTTATGGTCTAAGGGGATTGATCGAGCGCAAGCAGCACTTTCTTTCCAGCATCTACCCGGCTTTGTTACAATTACAGGAATACCTGAATGAGTATTCACATATCATCCGTTACCCGGAACTGGCCAGGGTACTGGGCGAGATCGTAAAACCTCAGATCGTAGACCGCTTCTTCACTCCTAAACAGGACCCTGAAAAGCCTTTACAGGTAAGGATATACTCTTTCTCTTATAAGAAAGGATTACCGGCAGAGACCTCGGAGCATGGCGGAGGTTTTGTTTTTGACTGCAGGGGCATTCTTAACCCCGGCAGGTTTGAACCTTATAAACATCTTACCGGGCGTGATTTCCCCGTACAGGAGTTTTTACAGGCCCAGACTTTAATGCCTTCTTTTTTAGATAATATTTTTGCTACTATTGATATCACCGTTAACGATTACCTGAACCGTGGTTTTGATCAGCTCAGTATCAGCTTTGGCTGTACGGGCGGGCAACACAGATCTGTATATGCGGCGGAACAAACTAAAAAACACCTTAAATCAATATACAATATAGATGCGGAGCTATTGCACCTGGAACAGGATCCTAACGATCATAAAAGGAGATAACTTCACATTGAATTAAACATTTATTGCAACAACACTACAATGGAAAAAATAGGAAAAAAAATATTAAACCTGGAAGCACTGGAGCAAATCGTGCTTCAAAAAGATGAGATCAGTATTGATGCAGATGCAGCCGCAGAAGTAGCCGCATCGCACAGCTTCCTCAAAAATTTTGCAAAAGACAAACTGATCTACGGCATTAATACCGGTTTCGGGCCAATGGCCCAATATAGAATTGAAGATGAGGATGCCCGTCAGCTGCAATTAAACCTGATCAGGAGCCACAGCTCAGGAATGGGTACTTTACTTACTCCGGACCAGAGCAGGGCGCTCATGCTGGCCAGGCTGAATACTTTATTAAGAGCTTACTCCGGTGTGCACCCGGAACTGATAGAACTGATGACGGCATTGATCAATGCAGAGGCCTATCCTTGCGTGTATCAGCACGGAGGCGTAGGTGCCAGCGGCGACCTGGTCCAGCTGGCTCACCTGGCATTAGGCCTTATCGGTGAAGGTTATTTTCAATACAAAGGGGAAGTGAAGCCTGCCAAAGAAGTATTTGAAGCGCTGCAACTGAAGCCGCTGAATATGCACATCAGGGAAGGGCTCTCTTTACTGAACGGCACTTCTGCCATGACGGGAATAGGGGCCATAAATGTGTTGCATGCACGCAAACTGATGTGTGGACAGATCCTGTTCTCCTTAATGGTGAATGAGATCATGGAAGCTTACGATGATCACTTCTCGGAAGAACTGAATGGCGTTAAATTGCATAAAGGCCAGCAGGTGGTGGCCGCCGCTATGCGGGCCATTACGAAGAATTCAAAATTGATGCGCAAGCGCTCTGAGCACTTGTATGAGAAGAAAGTAACGGAAACGGTCATAGAAGATAAGGTACAGGAATATTATTCTTTACGTTGCGTGCCGCAGATCTTAGGCCCTATCTATGATACGATCGAATATACGGCACAGATCATCGAGCAGGAATTGAACTCTGTAAATGATAATCCTGTAGTGGATTACCGGACGGAAAACATTTATCACGGGGGTAATTTCCATGGTGATTACGTCGCGCTGGAAATGGATAAATTAAAAATTGCCATCACTAAATTGTCTATGCTGGCGGAACGCCAGTTGAACTTTGTCCTGAACCCCGCGCTCAACAAGCGTTTGACCCCATTTGTGAACCAGGGCATACTGGGCTTAAACTTCGGGATCCAGGGTATGCAATATCCTGCGGTAAGTAATGTGGCGGAGAACCAGACGCTGAGCAATCCTGCTTATATCCACAGTATTCCTAATAATAATGATAACCAGGATATAGTAAGCATGGGAACGAATGCAGCATTGATCTGTGCCCGTGTGATAGAAAATTCTTTTGAAACCCTATCGGTGTATGCTTATGCATTGATACAGGCCATTCATGCCAAGGATTTCCAGGACCGTTTATCGCCTGCCACAAGATGGATGTATGACGAAATAAGTGCTATGGCACCACCATTCATTGAAGACAGTCCTGCATTTGAGAAACTGGCTCATATCAAAAACTGGCTGATGACCACGGAAGTGGGTGCAAAAATGAAAAAGCTTTTAGGCTGGTAAGCTATAATTTAGCGCCTGTCTGCAAAATCCAACTGTGTCCTCTTTCGCTTGGCTAAGGAGGACACAGTTGAATAAACTCAGGGTGTCCATTAAGCCGGACTGCCGCTTTTCCATTAATTGAAACTTACAGGAAGATTGTTGTAAAGGGATACCATTAACTGGTTCCTGGAGTTCTGCGCCAACATTTGGCGCATAAAGCCTACATCAAAACGAAGGTCTTTTTTGATCACATATCCTACGCCCGCAAAACTCCTGTTGCGGTCAAAGATAGCGCCGGAAGTGTGTATAAACAGTTCGTTGTAGCCGGACAGGTAAATGGCATTGGCCTCCATTGCAGGCTTATTTACAGGTATGGTAACACCGAGCAGGTAGCGAAAGCGTAGTTTGAAATTATCCGGTAAAAAGCGTTGCTCAAAGCGGTAGCGATGCTGAACATTTACCCGGGCAATACTTTGCTTTGTGGTAAATTGCTGAAACAGCCGGTGCTCATTCACGGTATATTTCTCGTCTAAACCTTGTTTTACATATGGTCTTCCGTGAATGAATCCGTAACCCAGCAGGATATTATTATTACCCGGCGTTAAATTGTAACCTATACCGGTGCGGAGCAGTAATTGTTCCAGGTCTCCCCCTTTATTAAAGTTGCGGTATTGAATCTCGGTATGCAGGTTCCAGTTGCTTTTTTGCAGTTGCTGGTTACCGAAGTAGTTGTACCAGGCCCCGAGTTCATCCGGCTGCCCATAAGTAATAGCATTCAAAGCCATTGCTCCCGCAATGGTCAACATTTTCTTTATCATCACATATCTATTAAGGTTACCTGCAAATATAATGGCTTAATTGTTAAAGGTTCTTTATAAGCGCCTGGTATCCAATTCGTAAAAAATGGCGACATTTGTTTGAACCAAGACAACAATTTTATGACGTTTAATCCGGCAGACAAGATCCAGGACCTCCAGTATTTTGGAGAGTTCGGTGGGGTCAATCCCTCGATCTCAGATTCCTCTACGTACACCTTTCTTTCCGCAAAGAAGATGTTCGACACTTTTGAAGGTAATGCAGAAGGTTGCTACCTCTATTCAAGACATTCCTCTCCCAGCAATCTTTATTTAGGTAAGGCGCTGGCGGCAATGGAAAATACAGAAGCCGCCAACGTTGCCGCTTCTGGTATGGGCGCTATTACCTCTGTGCTGTTGCAGCTCTGTGCTGCAGGTGATCACATTATCTCCAGCAGGACGATTTATGGCGGCACTTATGCCTTCATGAAAAACTTCCTGCCTAAGCTGAAGATCACCACTTCTTTTGTGGACAGCACAAAGATCGAGCAGGTAGAGGCCGCTATCACTCCCGATACTAAAGTATTGTATTGTGAAACGGTCAGTAATCCTTTACTGGAAATCACAGACATCCCTGCTATGGCTGCACTGGCCAGGAAGCATAAGCTCAAACTTGTGGTGGACAATACCTTCTCACCGCTGGCCATAGCTCCAAAAGATATGGGTGCCGATGTGGTGGTACATAGTCTTACCAAGTTTATCAACGGCAGCAGCGATACGGTTGGCGGTGTTGTCTGTGGTACGCAGGAATTCATTGATGCCTTAAGGAATGTAAATGATGGTGCGGCCATGCTTCTGGGCCCTACAATGGATAGCTACAGGAGTGCCAGTATTTTAAAAAACCTGCGCACCTTACATATCCGTATGCAGCAGCACAGCAGGAATGCCCTGTACCTGGCAGAGCGCTTTGAACAAGACGGCCTGAAAACGGTATACCCGGGACTGGCCAGCCACAGCGGTCATGAATTGTACCGCAGTATGTTTAATGCAGCATATGGCTTTGGCGGTATGATGACCCTGGATGTGGGCAGCCTGGATAAGGCCAATGAATTAATGGAACTGATGCAAAACCGGAACATTGGCTACCTGGCGGTGAGCCTGGGCTTTTACAAGACCCTGTTCAGCGCTCCGGGCACTTCTACCTCGAGTGAAATATCTCCTGAAGAGCAGGCTGAGATGGGCTTAAGCGACGGACTCATCCGCTTCTCTATAGGACTGGATAATGATATTGAACGTACTTACCAGATGATGAAAAGCTGTATGCAGGAAGTAGGTATCCTGTAATGAGAAAAGGAGCTGTCTAAAAAGTACTATTTCGTCATTTCGACTGTAGCATAGCGGAATGGAGAAATCTAAACGTCAAGTATTTATACTTGTGAGATTTCTCGACTTCATTATATTTCGCTCGAAATGACGCGCCTTTTAGACAGCTCCTTTTATATTAATTGCTTTATTATCCTTCATCTGCACCACCTCTCTCCATCAGGTTATCATGCTCTTTGGCCTGCTGGTTGAAACGATAGGTAAAGGTGAGCCTTGCACTCCGCTGCCGCCATTGAAACATGGTCTCTGACTGGATATCGGGCGTATTTACGGTGCTTCTCCATTTGCGCGAATTCAGCAGATCGCTTACATTAAAGCCGATGGTAGCTTTGTTCTTCAAAAGATCTTTAGACAGGGCAAAATCCATAAAGTACATACTCAATCGTTTACCCTGTGCCATCACCTGCGGGGCTTCATAGTTGCCACTCAACTGGAAGCGCCATCTTTGCGGCAAAGTAACATTCACACTGGTCCGATTGGTCCAGCTGAAATTATCATAATTAAAACTCTGGTTGTCTACTTCGCCCCGGATCTCTTCTCTGAAGAAATTAAAACCGGAGGTGAGGCGAACCCATTTTGCCGGGTTGTAATTGGCATTAAACTCCAGGCCAATCGCATCGCGCCTGTCGATGTTTACCGAACGACTATAGATTATACTATCCTGCAGGTAAGTGATGCGGTCGAATTTATTTTTGGTATGGCGATAATAAACCGAAGACAACAAAGACCCTTTTTCCCAGGAATTCAACATACCTGCTTCGTAAGCATCGGTCAACTCAGGATCAAGATCCGGGTTTCCTACACGCATATTCCGGTTGTCACCAAATTTCATGAAGGGCATCAGGTCCCACTGTCCGGGGCGGTTGATCCGGCGGCTGTAGCTCATCTGGTAAGTATGCACGTCGCTTTGTTTATAGGATAAGGCCAAGCTGGGGAACAGGTTGAGATAATCTCTTGTGCTGCCATTTTCCAGGGAATGTTGCAGGGTATATATTTCACTGTACTCTGCCCTCAATCCTGCCTGCACCCCCAATTTACCAAAGGTGTTGGAACCCATCAGGTAGGCAGCATATACGTTTTCCTGGTAGTTGAAGCGATCATTAAAGGTCGGATTGCTCACCCAATCGGCAGCTACCAGTTTACTGTAACCGAATTTATTGTCATAATCGCGCACATGCCCGCGGATACCTGCTTCTATCTTTCCTTTTTTCCAAACGGGTAAACTAAGGTCTGATTGCAGCAAGAGCATATTTTCCGTTACATAAGCATTAGAGCGCTCTATCAACACATCTGAGCTTACATTTGAGGTCTCTTCATAATCTGAATCTTCAAAATCCAGGTCATTAAAGAACCGCAACTCGGTCTTCCATTCTGCACCTTCTTTTTTGAATTTTTTATTATAGCCTAAAGTGGCTTCGATCATATTTTCTCTTTCCTTCTGCAATTCAAAACGCTCATCGCGGCTTACCGGCTGCCCGGTAATTTCATAATTATCATAGCTACGATCATATGTGTTATGGCCCCTGCCATAGCGCAGCCCAACGGAGGCGCTCAGCGTATTCTTCGGATTGATCTCATAATCGGCACCGATATTGACATTCACGCCATTTTTTTTGCGATTATGTTTATAACCCTGGTCGTAGATGAAAGCGGTATCTGCATTTTCCAGCCTTTGATGGGTCGTGCTGCGGCCTATCACCTGGCGATAGTTGTAGTTTGCCGAGCCGTATAAGTTCAATTTATCTTTGCGATAGTTGGCATTAAAACCAACACCATGATCGGGATAATAACCCGTTCTCAGCGTTGCCGAGCCGTTAAAGCCGGCCTTCTTACTTTTCTTAAGAATGATATTAATGATACCCGCTTCTCCCTGGGCTTCATAACGTGCAGAGGCATTGGTAATGATCTCTACTTTATCGATCATATCGGCCTGCAACTGCTGCAGGGCTTCTGCCGAGGAAGCAAAGCCGGAAAGCTTTCCGTCAATAAGGACACGCACGGCCTGGCTGCCCCGGAGGCTTACGTTGCCTTCTGCATCAACGGTGACGGAAGGGATATTTTGCAATACTTCTGAAGCATTAGCACCCTGGTTATTGAGGTCTGAACCTACATTAAAAACACGCTTATCAATCTGTAAAGACATCTGCTCGCGATCGGCCACCACTTCAACGCCTTTAAGCGCTGTACTGGAACCTGCTTTTAAAGCGATCTTGCCCAGGTCCAGCTCTCCAGATTGGCGGGCAAGTTTTATGTTTTGGGTATTCAAGCCAAAGAAGCTGACTTCAATATAATAATTACCCTCTGGTACAGAAAATTCAAAACTGCCGTCTTCATTACCGGCCAGGCCGGTCACAAGTGCAGAGTCCGCAGCATTATGGATATTTATGGTCGCATAAGGCACTGTCTCATTCAGATTATCAAAAATAATTCCCTTTACTTTAAGCTCCTGCTGTTGTGCCATCGCAGACGTAGTCATTACAATGGCCACTCCTATTCCAAATATAGATTTCATCAAAAAAAAAACAGATATATAAACGGACAAAGATATTTAAATTAAAAGCTTAAAGGTGGCTTTAGCTTTTATTTATAGAATTTGTTAAGCTAATATGACATTATTAAGAAGGGCGGCACCAGATGGTACCGCCCTTGCTATTTATCACTGAAAAAAACTTAGTTTTTTACCGGAAGTAAAGCATATTTCTTACCGAACTCGAGCATTTGCTCATAGAATGAATTCGGGTATTCCAGTTTCACATCGGTGATCTTACCGTCTTTCTCCACCGGAACTAATCTTGGTTGAATAAAGCCTTTGTAAGGTTTGATATTTAACTTGGCATAACGTGCTAACACTTCTTTGTGCAGCTCCTGGTTTACTTTCACGCCATAATTTTCTACCAGGTCCCTGCCTGCTTTATAGTCGCCTTCAGACTTGATGCGCTGGATCTCTTTCAACAGTTCACCAAACAATGTTCTCAGTTTTTCGTAATTATTTACCTGAACATAGGTCTTGCCATCTTTCTTAACGAATTCCACCACTTTATCTTTCGCACCTTTTTCTAAAGCCCAGTAAGCCACCAGTGCACGGTTGCGCATATGTGCTTCTTCGATCTCATCTCCTTGTTTGATGCGCACCAGTTGGGTCATTAAACCATTCATCATATAGTTATCGTATTCTGCTTTACCCACTTCCAGGGAAGGCATCACACCTATATCTACTAATTTCTGATCCAATACATAATACAATGCAACGAGGTCAGCACGTGCTTCTTCCAATGTAGAAGCATAGTTTTTCAAAGTCTGGTCCGGCGTACCTACGCCCGGGTTGATCTGCCCGGAAGCATGACCGATACATTCGTGCATATCAGTATGCAGGTCGGAAGAGAGACTGCCGTATTTTTTTGAACGTGCTTTCACTTCATCATTGATCGCAAACTCATCGGTCATACCAGATCCGGCGCTGTTATTATAAGCACTCACGATATTGCCCAGGGAAACAGATTTAGAACCATGCTCTTTTCTTAACCAGTCAGAGTTGGGCAGGTTAATACCAATCGGCGTGCTTGGTGCAGCATCTCCTGCTTCCATCACCACGTTAATCACTTTGGCATTGATCCCTTTTACGTTTTTCTTCTTATGAGATTCTATTAAAGGAGAGTTATCTTCAAACCACTGTGCCTGCGCGGCAATGGCTTCGATACGCTTGGAGGATTCAAAATCTTTGATGGAAACGATGGACTCATAGCTTCCTTTTTTACCGATCGCATCTGCATATACTTCAATGAAACCATTGGTGAAGTCTACTACAGAACTTGTATTTGCCGTCCATGCAATGGCATATTCATCCCATTTCTTAAGATCACCTGTTTTATAGTATTCTACCAGTAATTGCAGGGCTTTCTTTTGTTGTTCGTTTTCAGAAAGCGGGATGGCTTTTTCGATCCAGAAGATCATTTTGTCTATCGCTGCACCATACATGCCCCCGGATTTCCATACTTTCTCTACCAGCTTACCGTTCTCTTTCACCACTTTACTGTTCAATCCCCACTCCGGTTCATGATCGCTCTTAGGGAACGTCGCATAGAAGGCATCTACTTCGGCCTGGGTTACGCCTTCATAAAAGTTATTGGAAGATGCTGCTATGTGATCGATGCCCGCTTTGAAGTCGGCCATTTTAGGCATATAGCTTTTATCAAAGATTACTTTTTGCAGGCGGGCCAGTAAGCCGTCCACATTTTCGCCCTCTTCTAAAGGCAATAATTTAGCATCACTGTTTTTCACCAGGTCTGCAAAATAAGTCTCGTTAAAGGCAGGCATTATTTTATCATTGCTGTAATGATGGTATAGGCCATTGCTGAACCATACCTGGCCGGCATATGTTTTGAAGTTTTCCCAGTCTGCACCTTCTTTCTTTCCGCTATAGGTACCATAGACCGCCTCTAATACTTTGCGAACGGTAAGGTTATATTTTCCTCTCTGGTCCCAGATCATGTCCCTGCCTGCAAGAGAGGCTTCAGACAAATAATAGATGAACTCTTTTTGCTGCGGGGTTAATTTATCCCATCCCGGTACCTGGTAACGTAAAACCTGTACATCTGCAAAGGATTCTGCATTGTACTGGAACTCGCCCTCTTTACTTGTTTCCTTTTGTGTACCTGTAGTAGCTTTGTCGCTACCGCCACTGTTACAAGCGGCAAATGCTAATGTGCCCGAAAGCATAATCATTCCTAATTTGAATTTATACATCATTATTAAAATGGATTTTTTTAGAAAAAACTTTAGATAAAAGTAAAAGTAAGCAAAACGGTTAAAACTGTTACTAAACAGTAGTTTATAAAATAGCAGTCTTTGTTTGGAAGTCGGTGTCTGATAGGTTTGGGGCTTAAATAGGCAGGGTTAGGTTACTAAATCATTACCTGTTTTAAATTAATAGACGTAAATATAAGTGATTATATTTCAGTCTTTTGCACCTCTTTTCATATTCCCTTGTAACTCATAAAAAATTAATTTTAAACATTAAATCTTTGAGTTATGGAGCGTGAGAAAAGATCCACTTTCAAGTTATTGTTCTACTTGAAAAAGAACGAACCTAAGAAAAACGGAAATGTCCCTGTTATGGGCCGTATTACCATTGATGGAACTCCGAAAACATTTGGAACCAAATTAGAAATCAATCCTGAGACGTGGGACTTAAAACACGGTCGTGTTTTGGGAAAGAGCAATCTGGCAACCGACATCAACCAGAAACTCGATAAAATACGCGTTCGCATCAACAAAATCTATGAAGACATGATGAAAGATGATGGCTTTGCGACCTCACAAAAAGTAAAGCTGTCTTTCCTTGGTGTGGGTGTTATGGAAGACGCTATCTTAAGGGTATTTAAAGAGCAAAATGAAGATTTTGAAAAAATGGTTTCAAAAGGAAAGCGATCACAGAACACTTACAATAAATACAAGACAGTATTCAATCACCTTTCCGAATTTATCAAAGAGCGATACCATAGAGATGATATGGCCTTTAGGGAGTTAACAGGTGATTTTATTCGTGAATTTGATTTTTTTCTTCGCATTGATAAGGAATGTACACACAATACGGTTTGGGTTTATACGATGCCTGTTATTGCCTTGGCTGATCTAGCAATTAAAAAAGGCCTAATAAAACAAAATCCTTTTGAAGATTATGAAATCAGTATGCAAGAAATTGATCGTAGCTATCTCCTAAAGGAAAATGTAGAAAAGCTCATGTTATTGAAGCTTTCTAAACCTAAATACGAACTTGTAAAAGACCTTTTTATTTTCAGTTGTTTTACTGGCCTTTCATACATTGACATTAAGAAGCTGAAATGGAGTAACATCCAATCTTTCTTTGATGGCCATCAATGGATCATTAGCAGGAGGAAGAAATCTGACGTTTCTTCAAATGTCAGACTTCTGGAAATCCCCAAACGTATTATAGAAAAATACCGGGGGTTAACCAGGAATGATTATGTATTTCCTATGCCCTCAAACGCAACCTGCAATAGCCATGTTGCTAAACTTATTAAGGAGGCTGAGATTGTTACTGAGCAGAAAGTTACCTTCCATACCGCACGTCATACATTCGCTACAATGTTTCTAACTGAAGGTGTACCCCTTGAAAGCCTTAGCAAAATGATGGGTCATAAAAATATTTCGACCACACAAATCTATGCAAAGATTACAAGCCAGAAAATCAGTAAGGATATGGATTTGGTATCTCATAAATTTGCTGGAATGGAAGCTGCCTTTATTGACATGGAAAGTGATGTTCTTGTTTAGAGCCATTGTTTTGGTATAAATTGAAGCAGGATTAAGTCCTGCTTTTTTATTTGCCATTTCATGATGTAATACTGCATTAAGTTCGACTGATATTTTTAAATTTACATAGCTAAAGCAAATATAAACCAGCTTCTAAAGAAGATATAAAACAACGAGATAATGGAAGAAATCGACCTCACAAAAATCAAATATTATCCTGATAGATTTTATATCTGTTTAGACGGTTTTGATATTGAAAATCTAACGGATTTCCTAACCGACCTGCAAATTGGTCAACATCAATCCATATTCATTCACGAATATTATCATTACCTTACCAACATAGCTACATTGCCTGGCATTCGTCAGTTTTGCCTGAATTTTTGCGACAGGTTTCGTGCATCAACCATTTTAACGGCCACCGAAGGAATCAATGCGTATCCCATCAACACAAACACTTTTCAAAGCTGTAAGAACATGGTAGATTATTGGAACGATGCAGTTGCAACATTTTCCGAAGATGATATTGATTATAAAGTTGTAGAGGATACAAATAACGCAACGAATAAAAAATTCGGGATTGCATCCATAGAAAAGACTCACCGGTCAATGGAAGTTATTGTAGGTGGAGTGCAACATACGGGGGAAAGACACTTTATTACCATACATACTACAGGTCTTATCAATATACATAGCTTTAACCTGACATTTGGTGCTATTGACGAATTTTTAAGTTCCGCAATCGATGAATACCTTTTTGAAAATGACCTATCGGATATAAATCCGAGTATGCTCAGTCAAAGGCCTTTTTATCCATATTGCTTTTTTAACGAAATCCTTTCATTTTATGGAATGAAAAGACCTTCAGCATTTGAAAAAATTCTTATTGCATACTTTGCCCTGAACTCATCAAATCCCCCGGTAGTCCTTATCGAAATATTGGAAAAATTAAGAGATGGTGGTTATGAGCCATTTCAGGAAAACCCAGAGACATATTTACTATCTAATTTCTCGGAAACACTGCAGTACAACGACGTACTCAATAACATAAAGTATTTTGCTGACCTAACATCCCAGCAAGGACGCATCCATATATCACAGGCATTAAAATATTATTACGATAAATTTTACGTGGCGCAGAAAGTAAAGGAAAATGATTTCTTTTTCTTTGTCAGACCATTCTTTGTTTCGGACGAAAACACGATCAAATACAAACAGAAATTCCTTCTGGAACTTTCGAGGATAATAAACCTCTTTACGCCGCCTCTTATACTTAAAGACAAGCAGTTTTTTTTCATCGATAAGCTTACGACCTTTGGTCAAGCAACTGTGTTGATATTGGCTACTTACGAAATTTTTGAAAGCCTGCGAACAAACCGTATTGCATCAAGACCGGCATACCAAAAGGCTAAGTACACCTTTCCTGATAGAGATCCTGATTGTGATAATTTTGAAAAGTTCACGCCGCCGCCAATTAATGGTATAGCATTCAGGCTGGCTCTTAATGAGCTGAACCTGTATGGCCTGTATCTTCAGGAGTTGGAAAATCTAAAACAGACTAATAGCTAGTATGGGTATTTCCAAGAGACATCACTATATCCCGCAATTCCTCATAAAGCGATTTGCTGACAAAGACAATATGCTTTATCTCTACGACAAGGAGAAACAGGCTTTTGCAAAAGAAAAAAGAAGTCCCAAATCTGTCTTTTTCGAAATGAACAGAAATACCTGGTACTTTGAAGGAACGCCTAATGACAACATGGAAAAACTCTATGCCGAACTTGATGAGAAATTTTCAAAAGATATAGTAGAAATATCACGTACAGGCATTATTACTGAAGAGGCGTTAACATCCATATTGGTCATGGCATCATCCATGAAATGGCGATTACCATCAAATGATGATCTCTTTGATGCCAAACATAAAGAATACCCTTATGATAAACTCCCTATCAACATTGTAATCAAAAGGGAGGATGGTTCCGACCACAAGGAAGCATTGGAATATCTAATGAACTCAGAATTATTTAAACAAACAAAAAAATTGATCTTTCCCTTTCTTCCTTTCTATGACAACCTTAACATCAGTAAAGAAAAATTACTGCAGGTACACCGCAATAGTTATGTAAATACCAATCCCAACATCAAATCAATTCTTGGCGATGCCCCATTGATAGAAAGCGACACTAATAATCTTGAAGATTTTGGCAATTTCATATTACCACTTAGTAGCAGCGAAACATTTATTTGCAATGATTCGCAGACAAAACGTGTTCAGAATATTGCATTCTATCTTAATAAGGATTTAGCAATGTTCCATCAGGCTAAAAAATATGTCGTAAGTAATGATATAGAGTATCTTAAGCAGATTATAGATGCTTATTCCCAGCTTCAAGCTAATGGGCAGGTAGAAATAATATCCCGCTACTTGTTTCGGTTAGCCTAAGTAGCACAATCATAACATTTAAAGGCGGACAGTTCTGATCCGTCTTTTTTTATGAACATACTTATTACTTAAAGCACATTCACTTCTACGGAACACTCCTATTGCCATGAAGAAGCTTTGAAAGAACGTATCGATCAATCAAAAAAATCTTTACTTCTATCCCCAACAACATTTTCCATTACCGTTTAGGTAGCTTCCTAGACCAAAATACTTCTAAACAGCAAAAGGTCTTTAAAAAATTCTGTTACCTAAAAATGCAGATTTTGTAATCACTTAGACCATTTCCCAATGCCTTTTCCATAGGCTTCCACAGTGCTTTTTATTCAAGAACCGGTATGCTGGTTTTGTCCCATTTCAAGAGCAAAGGTATGATCGTGTTCTTAACCCAGAAACAAGGTCATGGCCCTTGGGTTTGACAAAAAATCTCCACCCATGCGGGTTGTATTTGTTTGACAAAACCTTGTTTCTGCTAAACACTAACCTTTTATGCTCGTGAAACGAAACAAAGCATACTCCGGCTCTTTAGACGAATAAAAAAAATGTCAGTAATGGAAAAATACAGCATTGGAAATGGTAACAGAGTGAAACGAAACTTCAGCACCTCCTCTCATTACCGAATAAATCTAAAAAAAACAAATCAGAACAAATTTCATAACGCAAAAAAGTAGAAATCATGAACATCACAGGAAGACTGACAAAGGATGCGGATGTACGCACAACGTCACAGGACAGACAAGTAGTAAACTTTTCGATAGCGACAAACGACAGCTACCGAAACAAACAGGGCGAGCGCATAGAGCAAACGACCTATTTCGACTGCTCCTATTGGATAAGCCCGAAAGTAGCCAAGATACTAACCAAAGGCACTTTGGTGGAACTCACAGGCAGGGTAAGTGCAAGAGCGTGGACAGGCAATGACGGCGAAGCACACGCAGGACTGAATTTCCATACCTCAAACATCAAACTGCACGGAGGTAGCAAGAAATCAGAAACCGTACAAGCTACTGCACAAACGGCAGGTAACAGTACAGCGGGACAAGGCACAGAGGATGATCTCCCATTTTAACAACAAGTATTCAATCATTTTTTAACATCAAAATTTTAAGCATCATGGCACATAATATCAATTTCAACGAGAGAACAGGACGTTATTCATTCTTTAGCGTACAACAAAAAGCGTGGCACGGTTTGGGGCAAATTGTAGAACAATACCCAACAAGCGAGGAAGCTATCAAGTATGCAGGGTTAGATTATGAAGTCGTAAAATCCCCACTGTTTACCAAAGGTTCGGGTATTATCGAAACTTCGGGCGGTATCGAGATAGGCAGTAGCGAATTGGAAGTACCTAACTATTTCGCCAACATACGCGCAGATAACAATGCAGTATTGGGCGTAGTGGGTAAAGATTACCATATCGTACAGAACCGTGAAGCCTTTAATTTCTTTGATGCCATTGTAGGCGGTGGCGAGGGAATTTTATACGAAACCGCAGGAGCGTTAGGCAACGGAGAACGCATTTTTATCACAGCCAAACTGCCCGACTATATCCGTGTAGGCAATGGCGATGATGTAACGGAAAAGTACATTTTCCTAACCACTTCGCACGATGGTAGCGGAAGTATTACAGCCGCATTTACTCCTATCAGGATTGTATGCCAAAATACGCTGAATGCCTCCTTACGTAGTATGACCAACGTAGTCCGTATAAAACATACTTCGGGAGCAAAACAACGTATTGAGAACGCTCACAAGATTATGGGACTTGCCAACACGTTGAGCAACCAATTAGAGGGCATTTTCAACGAGTGGACAAAAGTAAAAGTATCAGACCGAGAAGTAAAAAAGCTAATCCAATTGGCACTTTGCCCCAACAAGGAAACACTTGACCTACTCAAAAAAGGTGCAGAGGATGAAGTATCGACCGTATTTAAAAATGTGGTTGATGATGCTTTTAGCTATGCGATGATAAGCGACACACAACAAATGGACACGACCAAAGGTACATTGTTCGGAGCGTACAACGCTGTGACAGGCTACTATCAGAACGTAAGAAACTACAAGAACGATGAAGCCAAGCTACAGAGTATTGTATTGGGTGGTACTGCTCAACTCAAATCACAGAAAGCATTTGAATTGTGCACCGCATTTGCTTTGAACGGTGCGGAAATCCTAAATCTTAACTAAGTAACCACAGGCTACCGCCTTAATCGGTGGTAGCCTACTATAAACAACAGCTATGACAAAGGAAACCTATAAAGCAACGCTGAAACACGACACAGGCACGGTAACGCTGACAGTGGTATCACTAAGTGGAAAACAGGGAGCTATACAGCAGATAAAAACCGCAGAGGGTTGCCCCGAATGTGCCATTGCAGATATAGTGCAGATTGATAAAAATACAATACAGGATGAAATGAAAGCAAAGACGATAGAGGAAGCCAAAAGTTTGGCCAAAGGCAAGAGCCTTGAAAAGCAATACAAAGCTGAAGCGATATACATCATCTATTGCAACAGAACCAAGTATTTCTATATAGATACCGACAGCCTTATACGGCTATGGGAACAGCTGATAGGTTACTATGAAAATGGAACTTATACCGCTGAGAAATCACAGTCATAACCTTAAAGCAAATGCAATGGAAACTAAAGTAATAGCTACAAAGTTTGTTCGCCACGATGTTCCCGAATTGAAATCCCTGCAAAATGCAAAAGTCTATCTATTGAGGGAAAAATTAAATAAAGGCGAAAAGATGAACAGAGCCGAAAAGAATTGGCTTGCCGAAGCCGTAAACAGAAATGCTTTTTTTAAAAGAGCCATTCCCTTGCAAGGTTATCGGTTCGGGTTTGAAGATGTGCTAAAAACCTATGTGGTAAAACAGTTCGGCAATTGGGCAGAATACAATGCTCCCGATAAAACGAGCCTTAGAAGCATTGTTTACGGCAGGATTGACCAGATAGCAGAAATCAGTAAATAACAATCAGACCAGTAATGAAAATAACAGATTTACACGGTTGCGAAATTGAAGTAACCGACCTAAGGGAAGCTATCAAGACAGCTAAAAGGAACACAGGCTACAGTCACGTGGACAAAAGTTTCTCAGAGTTCGATAAAAGGCAAAAAGCCTATTGGACGGACATACACGAGAAATTGACAGCAATAAAAAAACGAATAGCAAACAATTAAAATTTCAGAACGATGAACAGCAATTTTTTCAATCAGATACAGCAGTTGGACTTTACAGGAGTATTGCAACTGAACATTTCCAAAGGAGCAGAAAACAACCTTATCGTATCGGTTCTGCTCAACAACGAGCAGTGCGGAGATAACGCCAAAAACCTAATTCCCCCATTGACATTTAACGCCACGCCCCAGGAGTTTGACGAGGGATTTTTTCAGCAGATATCAGCACCTATCCAAACCATTTCGGGTGTAATGGTCGATATGGATAAATTCCTTAAACAAATGGAAATAGTAAAGCAGCAATCGGCAATGGAAAAAGAAAAAACCGAGAAGGCGAAAAAGGAAAAGGAAGCCAAAGACAAGAAGTTTAAAGACGGAATGGCAAAGGCTGACGAATTGGAGAAAGAGGGCAAATTCCGTGAAGCGTGGATGAAAGTTCCCGATATAGCGGAGTTTCCCGAAAAAGCAGACGAGATACGCAAACGTAAAACATCATTGTCCGACAAGTTTGCCACACCAAACCTTTTCGGAGCAATGGAAGAAGCAACACCCGAACCGCCACAGGTGGCAGAAGTTATAGCCGATTATCCTATAGATGAAACAGACGAAGAATAAAGTGTAAATCCCAAAATCGAAAAGTCATGTTATTAGCAACGCAATTAGAACGAGTTTTTATACTCAAAGATAAAGGACAGGACATCAGACTGACCGACCCCGAACCACGTTGGAGCGTGGAAGCCGTAATGAATTTTTACGCCAATATGTACCCGATACTCACAACCGCAAAAGCATCTGCACCACAGATAAAAGATGATGCGGTAGAATACAAATTTGAGAGCGTAATGGGAACGAAAGGTTGAACCAAATATTTAAAGCAATGAACTATGCACAAACATATCCTATCGGGAACTATCACAATACCCGAACAGCAACGACAACGGCAATTGCACCGTCAGTTAAACGAGTTCGCCAATTGGATGCAAAAGCCAAAAGATGCAAGCGAAGTACGGAAAGACAAACGCAAATCAGTACCGACAGCAATGTTGCCAATGGTTTTCTAAACTGCACGTTTCTACCTAAACTGAAAGAAACAAAAACCGTACAGGCTTGCAGGAAATCGGATAAAACGGAAAGGGATTTTTTTCAGTCCCTTTCCAAACTTGCCGAGCATTACCAAATTGAACCTATGCACAGTAAACAATTTTCATATCCCTACAATATGGCATTGGCAATGTCGGATATGGAAGAAAAACTAAAACAAAAGGTATTGGATTGGGAAGAAATCCGTTTAGTACAGGACAGTAAGAAAACCTATTTTGTAAGTGAAGAACGCTACAATACGGGAGCAACACTATTTTATATTCCCGTTGCTTCCCTATACCGAATGTTGCACAATCCCAAACGAAAAACAAACGCTCACTTACTATTGTCCGTTTGTGCCTATCTCTATCATATAGCCGATATTCCTTATTATAGACAGGAAGCAAGCTATCTGTATTGGATGTATGAAATGATGAACGATTGGGTTGAACAGGACGACTATACTGACGAAACGGAGGTTTATCTTTCGGAAATCAAACAAGCCGAATACATCGGGGATTATATGGAACAGCGGATTTATAACCGCATTAATCTGACCGTATTTGAACAGCGTATAAATGGGTTTAAAGTTAAAGATGATATTGACGGAGAATGTTTGAGCGTAGCAAAAGAAGCCTTTGCCCTCTATCAGACCTACCCGAATGAAAACGTATTCCGCAATGCCAAACCTAACGGAGAAGCATCAGAGGAAGATATGGAAAACATTATCGGAATGGAAAAATACATATCCTTCTACGCAGACCACAAAGGTTGGCTAAATGAAACGCTCATAGAATCGGTTAACAACGAAATACAGGAATATGGACAAATGGAAGAACCCATTATCCAAAAACAGTTTGACGGCAGGGATATAACTACCAATAACCTTTGTTTTGAAAACCGATTGTTTGAACTACTGCACAAGCTAAGTGATATTTTACACACCTTTTAAAATTGGAATTATGGAAACGGTAAATGATATAACAAAGGATTTTGGCACATTGTACCATCCAAAATCCGCTTTGGTATTCTACGAAACCAAAGGAAACAATACCGATGTATATGTAGAGCATTTTGATATGGATAAAAACGGCAATCCTATCAACGCCCACCCATTGACAGTAAGGGAAGCTAGTGTATTGGCAAAGGCACTCAACACCGAACAGGAAAAGAACAGAGCCTTTCTGAAATCAAACGGAATATTGCCTACCAACATTCTGCACATCAATCCCAATGCAAATAAGGGAGCGGTAATTTGGTACAGCAAAGCACAGCAACGGCAATTGTATTTTGTGGATAGTCTGCACATTCCAAGCGGAAAAGCACAAGTACCGCCAATGCTTTGGAAAGCGAGTAAAAACAGTTTGAGTGTGTTTGCCCTTGCAAGCGATCGAAGACCAACAGAAAAAACAACGCTGTATCATACACCATATTTCAATATATACGAAGACGGTAAAGTCTGTATGGGAACGGTAAGTGTAGATATTAAAAAATCCGCTTCGGTGGAAGAATTTATACAGGCTTGGGAATACTATTTTTTCAATTCCTATTTCAGCCATTTATTAGGTAACCACAATCCGATAAAAGGAAATTGCGTAGACCTTTGGAAAGACCTTATTAACACAGATAAAAATTTTCCAAAAGAAGTATTGAAAACAAATAACAAAACCCTCAAAAATCTATTATAATGGAAACAGTAAAAACAGCAGTCCATTTTACGGACAACTATTTGATAAGTCCTACCAACCCGATAGAAGTCAATTTGATTGGTGCAGGTGGCACAGGCTCAAAGGTGCTGACCGCCTTAATGGAAATGGGCCATAGCCTAACGGAATTGGGACACGCAGGTTTACAGGTGCGTTTATGGGACGATGATATTATTACGGAAGCCAATTTGGGAAGACAGCGATTTGCCCCAAGTGAAACAGGATTGTACAAATCAGTAGCCTTGATAAACCGTGTCAATCGGTTTATGGGAACAAATTGGAAAGCCGAAACCCAAAAGTTTGAACATAATGTGTTGGGTAGATTGCCCGAAAATGCAAAGGCAACGATATACATTACTTGTGTAGATAATGTACAGGCAAGATTTGACATTGCCGAAATGCTCAAAGCTATGAGCAAACGCAGAACCAACCGTGATGAGCCTAAGTATTGGTTAGACTTTGGTAACAGCCAACAGACAGGACAAGTCATCCTATCCACTATCGGAGAGATTAAACAACCCAACTCCGAGAAATACGAAACCGTGGCAAGCCTGCCAATGGTTACGGATGAATTTGGCGAGTTGCTCAAGACATCCGAACAGTCGGACGATACGCCAAGTTGCAGTTTAGCAGAAGCATTAGAAAAGCAGGATTTGTATATCAATGCGACATTGGCTCAAATGGGTTGCTCATTACTTTGGTCTATGTTCCGTTATGGAATGACCGAAAACAGGGGGTTCTTTCTTAATCTGAAGAATTTTCATACCCAACCCCTAAAAGTCGCCTGACCCGAAAAGTCGGGCGGCAAAAAGACACTCCCTCCCGATGGTCGGGGCAGCCTTTTTGCATCTAAGCGGTGCAACCACTTTGCCAAAATGTACCACTCCGCATATTCCTTTCTTTGCATTTTAGCAAATAGGTTGTTACGTCTTTAATGGGATATTTATTATCCCTTCATTGTTTTAGCAGACTTCTTTTCTTTCTACACGGCGACCAAAGAAAAGAAGCAAAAGAACGCCGCCTGATTAGGGGTCATTTTTGCCATACTATCTGTGTAACGATGGGCTTAATTATAAAATGTACTGGTTTATAAACATACAGAAGCAGTAAGACATCAATCTTCAATGAAAGCAACTTTATTAACGCTTTGCTACAAAGAACAATCTTTACATGTTCCCATAAGTATGCAGTTCACACTTTCTATACGGTAGCCAGCATCTAAAGGTAGATTGACTGGCATAGCCAGGCACTCTATAGTCTGGCATTTTGAGCATTGGAAATGAAAATGATTATCTGTAAACTTATTCTCATCGAATTTCATACGTGCAGCAAAATATTGCTTTCCGTCTTCGGCTACAATTCTGTGTGCTAAGCCGTCTTCGCAAAAGCGGTTAAGGACCCTGTAAATTGTAGCCCGGTCTATTTCGACATCTATTTTCTGCTCAATTGCTTCACGACTCAGGGCTTTTCCGGCACTAACCAATAAATCAAGTACGGCATGTTTTGAGGGTGTATTTCTACGATTCATTTCTGATATTTTCAATAGCAAATTTAATGCAAATAAATCGCATTAAATTATTGCAATGGTGTCGCAACAATTGAAATCTTTCTTACATTTACCTAAAATAGAGTTTTCGAAGCAATATCATTTTGGCAAAAATCCACAACGCTAAATTGCTTGACTACTTCCTGCTTATATCAGATGCAAAAATGTAGGCAGTAATATGGCTGAAACTTTAGAAACATGTTTCTTAAAGATACAAGTTTACACTTTGTTATTATGATTTTTATAAGGCAACAATATGAAAGAATTTTGGGAAGAAAATTTCATCGAAAAACAGGCTATATGGGGCTTTCAGCCTGCTGACTCAGCTATACGCTCAAAAGACTTCTTTCTAGCAAATGGCTTGAGGAATATTCTTATTCCTGGCATTGGTTACGGAAGAAACGCACAGGTATTCGTAAGCAGCGGAATGGATGTAACAGGCATCGAAATCTCTAAAGCGGCCATTGAACTTGCGAGAAAACATTATGGGACGAAAATGACCATTCATCATGGCTCTGTAACAGATATGCCTTTTGATACCAACGAATATGACGGAATATTTTGCTATGCCTTAATTCATTTGCTTGATGGTAAGGAAAGATCAAAGCTTATTGCTGATTGCTATAAACAATTAGCTAAAAACGGCTATATGGTTTTTACAGCCATCACAAAGGAGGCAATAACTTACGGACAAGGAAAGGAAATTGGTAAAGATCGCTTCGAAATGTTTGGTGATCTTAAAATGTTTTTTTACGATCGAGAAACTGTAGAAGAAGAATTCGGGAATTTCGGTCTATTTGAAATAGCGGAAGTAAACGAAAAATACCCATTTTATATGATAAAATGCCGCAAGTAAAATGAGTTAATCGACTCCCATAAAAATATATAAGGACTGCAAATTATCAAATACAGCGACCTTCTACAGCTAAAAAAGCGAACATACAGGATTCTAAAAGCTTGGATAATATAGGTAATTTACCTATTGTTTTTTACTCTACTTAAAAAGAACTTTGTTATTTAAAATATAGGAAAATGACGATAAATGAAAATACAGGTAGGGTAATTTCTTTAGAAGAAGCAATGTCATACACGGCAACATTTCAAAAAAACAACCCAGATTCCATTAAAGCATTCTTTATTGGATCAGAAAAAGTTAACATGATCCTGCAACAAGAAAACTGTATTGGCATACGGGTATACAACGGGTACAATGAAACGTTAGACAAAAATAATCTTGTTTTAGTTGGTGTCGATAAAAAAGGGGAAGATATTTCGGAAGGAATTATTTTGGAAGATTTGTTTCCCTGTCCTCCCCATTGCTCAAAACTAAGCCCGTTAATTGATCCTGATTTTGTATGATGCTCTTACATACATAGCGCTATTATCTGGAGTATTGCCGTTATCAATACTTGTCATTAGATACAAGTCCGTTTTAGTAAAAGGGCATATTATGCCATTTATCTACCTCACAGCTACTGCAACGGCTTATGAGTTTTTCTGCTCACTTTTATTGAATGTAAATAGTTCGTATTGGTCACAAGCTTATTCTCTTTTCGAATTGTGTACAATTTATTATTTCTATAATAAGACATTCCAAAGAAAATATAAAAGCCTCTTCATTCTTTCTTTTGTCGTTTTGGTTGTTACTTACTGCGTCTCTGCCTTTTTTTGGACTTCGACCAATAGTCTGCTGGCAAAGGCTATCAATAAACTACCGATTACAGTATTCGTACTTGGCTTTTCATTTATGTGGGTGAAGGATCTTTTTGGGGAAATGGCTATTGATGCGCCTCAAAACTCCTCTACTTTTTATTTTATAACAGGGCTATCAATGTACTACTCAATAACATTTTTACTTTTCCTGTTTGGCTACTATATAGCAAATAGCAGTGATTACTTCTATGATTTTTGGGTGATCAATATTATAGCAACGATAATTTTAAGAATCTGTTTAACTGTTGGTGTATGGAAAATGAAACCGAATTGAAAATACTTTTTTATATAGGAACCGCAGTAATGGCACTATCTGTATTAGCTGTTATACTCCTTATCGTTGCATACAGAAGCAAGATCAATTATGTGAATCGTAGAGAATCCGAAAGCCTGTTGCGCAGCTCTCTGGAGTCGGAAAAAAGAGAACGAAAACGAATTGCTTCAGATCTGCACGACAGTATCAGTGGGGATCTAAGTGCGATCCAGAATTACATAACCATACTTCATAATAAGGAAAAGGACACTTTTAAAAAATCAATATTCCTGGAGATTGAGACAGCCTTAGGAAATGTATTAGAAAATGTTCAGGATATAAGCTATAACCTAATGCCTCCGATGTTGGAATCTTTAGGCCTTATTTCTACACTAAGAAGCTACTTTTCAAGAATAAGAAAATGGAATAATGTAACAATTTATGAAGAATGTGTTGTAGAAAATGTGTACGTCCCTTCTTCGAAAGCCTATGAACTATATCGTATAATTCAAGAACTCATTAATAATATGATCAGGCATGGGAAGTCCAGCAGAATTGATTTTACCGTCAATAGGGCTGATAAATGGATCGTTTTTGAAATTTCCGATAATGGTACTGCTTTTGATTTTTATAAAAGTGTAAAAGAACCAAATGGAATGGGTCTTAAAAACATAACTTCAAGGATGAGGCATATCGGTGCAAATCTGACTCAGCTGGATACAGATACAGGCAACAAATTACAAATTCATATAGAAAACGAAAAATAATGCTACAAATTGCAATAGTGGATGATCATACACTTTTTAGGAAAAGTTTGGCTCTCTTAATTAATAGTTTTTCTGAAATGGTTGTGGTTATCGAAGCTTCGAACGGCGTAGAGCTACTCGATAAACTTAACAGTAAGCCTGTCGATATCATACTCCTGGATCTGCAAATGCCAGAAATGGATGGTTTTGAAACGTGTAGAAAAGTGAAGCAATTGTATCCCAGCATCAAAATTTTGGTACTTACTCTTATGAATGAGATCGATACTATTCGAAACGTTGTAAACATGGGAGTACAAGGATATTTTACAAAAAATACCCCGCCCAAAGAGCTGGAAGATGTTATTTGGAAATTGGAAGACAATGGATTCTATTTTGAAAAGAGCCTCACTTCGGTAATAAATGAAATACTTGCAAATCCCGATAGTAAGATCTATGAACAAAATGTTCAATTCACTGATCGTGAACTTGAAATTATCTTATTAACTGCTCAGGGAATGAAAGCTAAGGAAATTGCTGAAACTTTATTCATTAGTACTAAGACGGTAAACGCACACAAACAAAACATTCAGCATAAATACAATTTCGAAAATATCATGTCTGCCATATTATACTGCGTCCACCATAACATCATTGATTTAAAATCAATTGCCTCGAATAAATAGTTATTTTACCTATTGTACAGGATTTCAGGGTGCGCTAATTTTGAAATAGATCATTCGGTAGCTACAATGATGAATAATTATGATTATTTAATTTCTAAAATTTAAGTATTATGGCTACAACCTCAATTTTAAGCAATCCCTACAATCAAGTTGGGCAAATGCACAACGACGGAATGCAATTTGTTATCGGCAATATTAATCCGTCTTCCACCATAGAACAGATTGTTCAGTCTTGCGCATCGTATGTTCAAAAATTGTCAGACAATTCCAGTTCTGAGGCATACGTAAATTGGAACGCATTCATCTCGGAATCAATTAACAGAACTGAAAAATTGCAGTTGTCCGGTATGATCGACTGGTTACAGCAAAAAGATTTAATTACAAAAGAAGGGATAGATTTTATAAACTCCATTAATGATTTATCAGACGATCTATCGTTAAGCGAAGTAGTAAGTAAGATCGACAGCATTGAAAATGATATTCTATCGAGTAAGATGAGTGTCGAACAACAATCCTATCCTCTTCTTTATGCAGCTGTTGCAAAATACAGTGCCCAATATGGTGAACTACAGGAAACGAGTTCTAACTCAAAATGGAAAGAGATCAAAACTGCAAGAAAGTTTAGCTGGCCCTGGAAAAAAGATGCTGAAGGAGCAATAAGCGGAGCAATTGGTGGTGCTATCGGCGGAATAGGTGGCGGCTTGGCTGGTGTAGGCATAGGGGCATTACTGGGAGCTATCGGTGGTGGGCTCGGATCTTCAATAGCAGCGATTTTTATCAAATAATAACTGTTGAATTTAAATCTTAAAAAGCTAACTTAAGTAAGGCAGTTGTTAAAAATTGCCTTACTGTTCAAATATATTGAAAATATGTTATCGAGAATTTTGTTTGTGCTTCTGTTAAACCCTTTGCTATTATTCTCTCAAACAAAGGCTGGTGGAAATTGCATTGAGAGTATCAAGCTTTACACAAGCTTTAAGAACTATGAAAATAACCAAGCTAACGATAGCATCTGTCTTTCGGGTAAATCTAAAAAGTTCAGCATTTTCTATAATAAATTGGTATTGAAAGATGGACAAAATAAACGTAAATATGCACATGGAAGTTTATGGGGATATCAAAAAGGCAATGATTTATTTCGTTATTTCGACAAAACTACCACTTTTGGTACGTACGGGTATCACAAAATTATAGATACAGCAGGGCTCATCATATATTCCAAAAAGGAATCAGGTGGTTACCGGATGTCTTCAACGTATAAACTGTATTTCTACAGTAAGGATTTGAATTCGCCTTTAAAAAAGTTAACGATAAAGAATTTGGAAGCCGACTTTCCTAATCCTGAGTTTATTGCCGAATTGAAAAAATTGAAAAAGCTTTCGGTTACACAGGCCGACTCTAACCTGAAGATTAACGATATCTACAACAAATTTTACAAACATTAATTTCATGCATCTTGCTTGAGCTTAGTATAACTAGGTGACTCCCTTAATATTATTAGAACTTGCTAGGAGCTGTTGGTAAAGCATTGGTCAGTTAAATAGCAGCGGTATTTTCCAGAGAAAAAAGTGTTAATTATTTGCACATGTCAATTCGATTAATTGACTTATGCTTTTATAAATAAATATTTTATGTCATTATTATTTAGATTTTTATTAGTACTGAGTCCTGCATTTATTTTTGCTCAAGGACATGTAAAAGAAATTGATTGTGTAAATAATATTAAGCTTTACAAATCGTATGAAGACTATTCAAAAGGAAAAGTTCTTGATAGTGCGTGTCTATCAAAACAAGGAAATGAACTTGAAAAATATTGGGGGAGAATAGTACTCAAAAAAGAAAAAGAAAAGAAAAAATATAGCCATGGCAGTTTATGGGGATATCAAATAGGAGAGACTTTATATAGATATTCTGACGACGGCAAAACTTTTAAAATTGTATATGGTTACTCCGAATTAGTTGATTCAGATGGATTGTTCATTTATATCTTTCGGGAAGGTTATAACTATGGCATTAGGGGAACATACAAAATTCACTACCAATATAGTAAAGACTTAGAATCTCCAATAAAAGAGCTAACCATTAGTAATCTTGCAAAGGATATACAGAATGCAGATTTTATTGCTGATGTTAAAGCAACTGTTGAGGATTTATCAAAAAACAAAAGTAGCTCGATAAAACAAACTGCAATTAGTGAATTCAACACAAAATACAGAACGCACTTTCCAAAAAAATGAATTTCACATATCAAAAAAAGATGGTTAAATATATTTTGGCACTTATAATCTTGTTTATTTCTCCAATGTTTTTGCAAGCTCAAATACCAGGAGTTTATAAGTACCATATACCGCATAAAAATAAATCTCTTACAAATAATCTATACAGACAAGGTGTTTTACCAAAAGATGCCTTTCCTAATAAGATTATAGAATGGGAAAAAAAACAATTTCTCTTAGTTCAAAAATCTAAAAAAAGTGTTATAAGGGCTTTTAAAATACTGGAAGAAAGGGAAGAATTTTACATTTTATGTAGTGAGGATGTTGATATTTGTTACTGCAAATCAAGTAGTTTTATTTATTACAAACCTAGCTATAAGCTTCAAAGAATTCAAAAGGCTTTTAGCTTTTCACTGAAGCGAAACTTAATTGCAAGACTTCATCAATTCAATATTCCTGTTCCATCAAATTACGAGGATTTGAAATTTTGTGAGCTTTTGAAACAATTAAAGTAGACAAAAAGGTGTCACATTTCTGTCGTTATGCGAGTAGTAAGAAAGATCGAAAACATCTAAAATGATATTCCATCGGTGCAATTAGAGGTTCCTTTGGTGGTATTGATGGATGTAATTGGATAAGGCTTCAAAAACTAGTGTACCTGATGATACAACGAGTGGCTGCCTTAAGAGCTAATAATATTTACAATAAATATATCGGAAATACCTAAATCACTACTGCCTGATCACTTCAATGAACATCCCTAAAATACTGCTCTGCCATTTCCTTTACTCCCGGACTAAAGTATCTACCACCACTATAAAGTACTTGAAGAGCTGCTCTCAATTCATCAGGATCTGCACCTTTTAAAATATATCCATCAATACCTGATTGCAACATCCTTGAAACATCACTCTCATCATCATTAATACTAAAACCTAATATTTTTATCATTGGATACTTTTCCTTGATAAACTTAGCGGTTTCGATACCATTCATCACCGGCATATTCACATCAAGGATACATACATCCGGCATTATATCACATTTTTCCATTTTTGCTAAAGCTACTTTTCCATTTTCGGCTTCAAATATGGTCTGGAAACCAAAGCTTTCAAGACACTTACAAAGTTCACCCCTAAGCAGATCATGATCGTCGATTAGAGCGACCCTGATGATTTGTACTATACTCATTTTGTCTTCCTTTTGGATTTTAAAGATACATGTGGTTCAGGTTGTTGTTTGCTGGTAATCCCGTCATCAACTGCGATATCTCTTACACCGTTAGCTATTAACCAATCACCAAAATTGGTAATATCAGGAGGCTTAAAGCGGATAATGTCGCCATTTTGGAGAGAAATGATAAAAATATCGATGCAGAGGCTAAATGCTGATAACTGTGGGGCAGCATAATTAAAATCGGGGTAAAAAATATCCTTTTTGTCCATAATCTCAATGTTTTGTGTGTAGAGCATGGCACAAAAAGAGGCGCAGGCAACCACACTTAACGCACATTGAGGTACTGGTATACCCGACAACGAATAAGCGAGCGCCCACGCCTATAGCATGAGCGTTCTTCCTTATCGTCCCGTTGTCTAAAAATTACCAGTTTTCAATGTGGGACTTAAAGCAAAAACACTTTAAGATTTTTCTAAATGTTGCCGCAAAGATACAAAAATCGTTCCTAAATGGAAGGTTATTTGGGACAATAATGGTTATTGTCGATCGGTTTTAGTGGAAATATAATTTTGCTCCAGTATGTGTAGAATATCGGTTTCCTTATAGATAATCTTGCCTCCAATCTGTATAAATGGTAGGATATTATCATCACGATACTGCTGTAACGTACGTTTGCTAATATGTAACAGCTTGCACATGTCTTCGCCCGAAAGGTATATTTCCCCGTTCATTACCGGACGGTAATTTTTCAATATACTTTCGATATGGTTTTTTAGCTGTATTATCATTTCCTGATAGGCAACGATTTCTTCTTTGTCATTCGTCAATAAATCCATTATCGGCGGTATTGTACGGCTGCCCGGCTTCAAGCAAAGCCTGCACATCCGAGCGTTTATAATAATTCTTACGGTTCAGTCTGGAATAAGGCAATAAGCCCTTGTTTTTATACGTCTGCAAAGTCCGTTTGGTAATGTTCATCATCAGGCATACTTCCTGGTGATCGAGCCATTGTTCTTCTGCGAAAATTGGTGTGTATCTTTTCGTGGCATTTTTGGTCAGTTCCAAAAGTGCCTTCAGCTCATTTTTCATTCCCTCCAGTGTGGATTTTTGTATTGCGATAACTTCCATAGTTTGCTCATTTTTGCTGTGGAAGTCGAATTTATAAAGGCTTAGTGCTGCATTGGGGAATGTTGCAGGGTTTGGCGTTGAGAGGCAGTGTTTGGCGTTTGATAATCAGATTAGGTTCCACCGAGGGCCCACTTACGGAATTGTTATTTAGTACGTTTTAAAAGCTAATTGTCTTTTGCTTTTGTTAAGAGAGGAATTGCTTTTATATAAAGCAGTTCAAAGAAAATTTCAACAATTGTCTGCGTTACAATAACCACGGCAACCAATTGATTTTCGGGAGCAGGTAAAGCTAGTGCCAACGGCAATACTACCAATGAATTTCGTGTACTTGTTGAAAATGAAATAGCTCTAGATCCATAAAAATTAACCCTGAATATTTTGGCTGATAATTTCCCGATAAATGGGGCAATTATCGCAAATGCTACATAAATCGGAACAACTTTTAAAATTGGTTCGGGGTTGTTATACAATACGCCGATTTGAGAAGCAATAACCACAAAAAAGGTCAAAGCCATCAAAGGAACAGGCAACCAGCCTGAAAAATCCAAAATTGCTTTTCCGGATTTGCTGTTTGACTTCGATAATACTTGTGTTATGATAGAAAGCAGAAATGGAATGACAATTAAGTGAAGAAATGCTTTTACAAACGGGGTTATTTCAATGATCCCTATTGTCTCTTTACCAAGAAATATCCATAAGTAAAGAGGTAATAATAACATTTGAAGAATAAACAGCAACGGAGTGGAAGCCAAAACAGCTTTAGAATTTCCTTTTCCCAAATGCGAAAAGACAATGACATAATCGATGCAGGGAGTTAGCAGCACTAAGAGTATTCCAAGCGTTATTATTGACGTTGTTGGAAAAATCCTTATTAAAATCCAAACCAATAAAGGGATCAGCAAGAAGTTTCCAAACAATATAGCCTTAAAAAAAGAACGGTCTTTTAGCGCTTGCTTCAACTGTAAAAACGGAATTTGGCAAAACATACTGTATAGCAAAATCCCAATTACTGGTTCAATGGCTTTTTCAAGTATGTTAGTCTCCTTCCAATATAGCCCGACAAAAACACTAATTATTAGCGTGATAAAATATATGCCGATTTGTTTTTCTTCAAGCGTTTCTCTTTTAATCATTTAAAGTCCAAGTTCTGAAATAAAAAAGTATTTTGCCCCGTTGCGCTTAACAATTCTAGCCAGGGTTCAACTGGAACGCCACTAACAGAGATTGACAAAGTTAAAAAAATCGAAACACTCCTTTCTATTTTAATGAACCTGTAAACTCGAACAATAGTTGAACTGTTGGTACTATTGAGACGAAAAAGCCCCAAAAATCAGGGCTGTGTTTATTATTTCAAAAATGACTATTAATGGCTCCTTGTTTATTCAGGTTCGTAAGTAAGTTCAACAACTCCCGATTTAAAAATGTTGGTATTGATTAGTTTCAATCCGATGCGGCCTTTCAAATCTTCAAACAATGGTTTCCCACTTCCCAAAACAACCGGATGTACCGATATTTTGTAGATATCAATAAGTCCCAGATTAATAAACGTCTTTATGAGATTTGCTCCTCCGTAAAGCCAAATATCTTTACCGCCCTGCTGTTTAAGCTCAGCTACTTTATCTGCTATGCCTGAAGTGACGAAAGTAGCATTCTGATCTCTTCTATCGTGGTGCGAGAAAACAAATTTATTTTTTGAATGTATTCCATTCCACATTGTTTTTTCCGCTGGACTTATACTTTCATCAGGCTGATAATTGCCCCAGGCATCATAACTAACCCTGCCATAAAACATCGTGTCTATGCTTTCTATAAAGGCATTAAAATTCATGTCATCATCCATAATGCACCAATCAATTTCGCCGTTTGCTCCTTCTATAAACCCATCTAAGCTAACTGCTAAATTTAAGATCACTTTTTTCATATCAAACTATTTTTAGCAAAATTAGAAATTGGTCTATACTCATACTTTGGAAAAATGCGACAAAATTAAAGTTGGGAAGGGAAAACACCGGTGTTTCTTTTTATTTCATTGGCAAGGTGCGAATGGTCATAAAAGCCACACTCAAAGGCAATATCCAATAAACTTTGCTCATTGGAAGAACTTTTAATCAGGGCAAAGGCATTTTGAAAACGTACGATATTTGAATACGCTTTCGGGGTAATTCCAATATATGTTTTAAAATTCCGTTCTAACCATCTTACCGTTACGAAGTTTCTTTTAGCAAGATGGTCTATACTCAATTGACCGTTTGATCTATGAATATCCGCAATCACCGACTGAAGTAAGCCATTATGGGTGGTTTGTAGCCTGTTGACAAAAAAACTGTTAAGATAATCGGCTGGATTTCTAATAAGTTTTTCAATGCTAAATGAATTTGACTTTTCAAACTGAACCGTCTTGCCAGTCAGTTCGTTTAGTGCCGCAAAGCTGTAGAAATTTGAGAAAGACGCAGGTTTAAGGCATACCCCAAACAAATGGGTACCTTCTTCAATAAAACTGTCTTTGAAGGAAGTCATCGTTCCCACAGCATACGTTTTACCGAAATCCATACGAAGCACCCCGTTGTCGGTGATACATTCATTTCCTAAATTGATGACCAACCCCGGACATCCGTCGGGGAAATTCCGTTCCCATTGGCTATCGGTTTCGTCGCCCTTTAATTCCCAAAAAGAATGGATATACGGTTCTAATGCTATGGTAGGTTTTAATTCTCTATATTTCATTATCCTGTGGTTGGTAGTTTTTAAAGCTACTGGATTGCTTATCGTAATTGTTCCGTTTTCACTTGCGGCTGCTGTTTTTCCTTATCTTTTTTCTCACGAGAATAAACCCATAACGACAATAATCCAAAGACAATCAAAGCATAAGCTACCCATTTACCAACCCGTTCAATCAATTTAATGAAAACCGAACTTTCGTAAGAGGAAAAGCCTTCTGCGCCCATCGGCCCACGCCTGTAAAATTTTCTCCGGTTAATCCAATAGCGAAGTCCCAAGCCTGCAACCAAAAATATGATACCAATAACCAATGATGCGACCATAACAAAAACACTTTAAATCTATCTTTTAAATTTACAAAAATTATAGCTTCGAGGTGCCTTAAAAAAGAAATCCTGCTTTTGGGCAGGACTTCTTCTATTCACTAATCATTACTATTAAACTGAAAATTCATATGTTTTTCATTCCCAAAGCTGTCTGAAATCTAAATCTCAATGTTTGTCACAGCAGTCGTTTAAGTGTGCTAGAGATGGCTAATCCTTTTGTAATAGGTACAAATCGTACGATTGGTTACATATCGATTTACCTATAACTGAAAATAGGAAAATTAAAAAAAAATGTCGTATATAGTTTACATTTAGTAACGATTTATTATCTTTATGATAATTTTATAAGACCTAGTATGAAAAATGGAATGCATATTAAAAGTATATTTTGGGCCTTGATTTTTTCTGTTAGCTTCGCAGTTGGTGTGTATTGCCTGTCCAAATATTCGTTACCAATACCGCTAGCACTGCTAATTATTGTGTTTAATTCGCTTTTGTTCGGGGTATATACCTTCAAAAGTATACGAAGCATAAGCTCTTTGGATGAAGTACAAATCAGAATTCAATTGGAAGCCGTATCTGTTGCATTTTTTATGTCGTTGCTTTTGGTAATGATTTTAGGAATGGTAGGATTAGTTAAAAACTTGGGATTAGATAACATAAGTTACTTGTACATATTTCCTTTGTTCTTCTTTTTCTATTTCATTGGCTTTTTCATTTCAAAACGCAAATACAGATGAAAAATACGATAAAAGTTGAGCGAGCAAAGAAAAATTGGACACAAGCAGATTTAGCAGAAAAAATTGGCATATCAAGACAAGCGATGAACTCGATTGAAACCAGCAAGTTCGTTCCCTCCACTCTTTTAGCTTTAAAATTGGCCCATGCATTTGGGACACCGGTAGAAGAAATTTTTCAATTAGAAGATACCGATTTCAAATAACTCAACATAATATAGCTATGAATGCACATTCAACTGACAAAAAAACCTTTCAACTGACTGAAAACGGTCAGCGTTTAGGAGAAATAAGTTACGAAAATCTATTCTTTCTTAAAGCAGAAATCAATCTTGTAAATACCGAAAAATATAAAGTAGCACCTGTTGGATTTTTTGGAACAAGTATTTCTGTAACCCAAAACGAAACACCGATTGCAAGTTTGTCATTAAGCTGGAATGGGAAGATTATCATTACATTTCAAGACGGACAAGAATTTGTCTTAAAACTGAACGATATTTTTTCCGACAAATACACCATTGAAAACAAAGACAAAGAAAAGCTCATTGAAATTAAGTCAAAATTCAATTGGAGAGCGTTTCAATACACTCATGACATCTCGTATAACGTTGAATATCAAAATAAACCAGAGGAAATGCTACTCGTAATGCTTGGCATATATTCTGTAAACTATTTTATAGCGACTATGTCAGGAGCAAACGCTGGCATAATGTAAGTAATAACAAACGGCTAACACAGTATTGTTTAGAGGGCGCGTTGCAAAATTGAAAGTTTTTCCCGCCGAAAACTAAAAAGCAAAAACCGACTTTAAAAGCCGGTTTTCATCTTCATTTGTTTGGTTGTCAATCACTACTATTAAACTGAAAATTTATCTGTTTTTCATTCCCAAAACTGTCTGAAATCCAAACATCAAAGGACTGTGATACGGCAGATGTTGAAGTGTAATATAACCGAAACTGCTCCTTTGGTAATTGGTAAAGGTCATTGGGCAGATAAGGCGGTTCATCGTAGTATTGTAACATTCCCTGACCATCAAACTGGAAATAACGTAGGTAATATTGCGTGTTGCTATAATTGCCAGTACGTTTTATGGTCATACGTATTTCTACCGTCTGTCCATTGGGAACGTCTTTTGGCACAGGCATCACATTTACCTCAAAAGGGAAATCGTTCTGTATTTCGAGTTCGTCATCTTTGCTGCAAGATACCAATGTTACCGAGGCTGTGAGGATTGCCAACAGTATATATAATGGCATTAGCCCTGTTCTGAATTTATTGAATATTGCTATCATTGTTTCACGTTTTAAAAGTTAAACCTTAATCCCACACCTGCAGAGGGGCGAAACTGCTGTAAATCCGTACCCCATAAGACTTTTGTGCGTCCTTGCAGGACTAATACAAAACGGTCTGACAGGTACGTTTCAAAGGTGAGACGACCACCTGCACCATAAATGAAATTGTCCTCGCTCAATATTTTCGCACCATCATACAACATTGCTTTTCCCCGGTTAATGGTTTCGTAACCGACCACGCCCGTTATCCCTAAATTCAGCGTGATGTTCTTTCGGGCATCGCCCAACAAAAAGAAACTATAGCCGCCTTCAGCGGAGTACGTTTCTTGTGGTATACGCACATCTTTATAATTGTGGTATTGATGGGAATATTCAAACGCCCAGAGCTGGTAGTTACCGTTCTTTCCGTTTACGGTCATTGCAGCACTGATGTAATAATCATTGCCGATTTTATCATTGGATAATACGCCTGCACTTATTTCCAATCCTTTCTGCTTTGGCAGCATCCTTTGCGCCTGTGCAGCCGTGATGCCTATCATAACAAGCAGCACACTATAGATATACTTTTTCATATTCTTGTTTTAAAGGGTTATTAAAATTTCAGGTACATGTCGTTTATCAAACGGGCTTTGATCAGATCCGAATTTTCGACCTGCAATGTTTGATGCCTGCCGCCGTTTTTCTCGAAAATCTCAATCAGCAGCGCCTTGTCATCGGCAATGGTAAACTGGTCTAACAGGAACACGTTTTGCTCGGTCGATTTTCCGGCAATGCCATTCAATGGCGTGTAAGTTCTCAAAGGAGTTAGTGGGCGTTCCTGAACTACGGTGCGTTTAGCTACCTTTTTATCCACCACTTTGAAATTGATAAAATCAATCTCGTAAGGCACATTGGTACGGTTTCTCAATTCCGTGTGGAAATAGTATTTGCCGTTGTGGATGTAAATGCCTTTGAGAATAAACAGAATGCCGAAACTCTTAGCCCCGATATGCTTTACAATGCGCTTGTCTTTCTTGTAAATGGTTTCCAGTAGTAATCCGGCCAATGAGGGGGAATTGTTACCCAGTTCCTCAAAAAGCACATCATTACCGTTAGCTTTATCCACTGCCTTTTGCATCGTGAGCAGGTCATAGCTCATTGCCTCCGGGTAGGAACTGTAATGCACATTGAAGCTATAAAAACGTCCGTCATTGGTAATCACAGAAAAATTGGTTTCCGGCTCAAAATCCCTTACCGATGCTTTTACACGCAAAACATTTTCGGCATCTTCTGCTTTACCTGCAATCAGGTATTCGCTGCCTAAATCCACATAACGGATAGCGGTCGGAAAAATCAGGTGAGAAGTTTTGTCGTAAGTGACTTCCAAACGGTAGGGTTCTATCTTACCTAATGCAAGTGGCGTTCTGGTACTATCCTGAGCATAAGACTGTACGGCAAAGCCGAGTATAAGGGCAAAAGCCCAAAAGGTTTTTAAATGATTTTTCATTGTCGTTAATATTTAATTTTTAATGGTAATGAAGCATATTCCGTTGTGCGGAGCAGGTTTCAATTTCTTATTTAGTTGAGTTGAACATTATTTTTTTGATACAAGGAAGACTTGATGACCAGCTTTGAGTGTAACTTTCGGTGTTCTTACTTTTTTGGAGAAGTAGCCAGAAATTCCCTGTATTACGCCACGGCTCATGTCAGCAGCGATCTGTTGCCCTGCCGAGCGGCTTAACATGAGGCTAGTCCCCGAAGTTTGGCTCATATTGCCCGCCATTTCTGTCAGCGCGTTCATTTCCGGCGAGTACGGAACGTATAAGCCCTGTTGTCCATCTATGTCGTAAATCGTAATATCTACCGGAATGATATTACCTTCCAGTTCTACAGACATTACTTTTAACTGTAAACGCCCGCCCTGAAATTTGGCATTTGCGGTCACAATTGTTCCTTTAGGGATGGTACGTTGTGGCGTTTGGGCTGGCTCCAATAAACGCAAACGCACTCCAGTTTCGCCTATAACCGTTTGCGCTTCGTGTACGGAGGCTCTAATACTATTTTTGGGCTGTACTACCTGTCCGGTAGCACCTGCGCTGTAGAAACCCCGATTTTTGGATTGGCTCCAGTCTTCTAAGAAAGCACTGTCCGTCGGTTCTCGATAAAGGGCTGAAACAGTATTTTTCCGTGCCGGTGTAAACGCTACAAAATGCTCTTTTTGGTTTATACCCGCAGCAGCGGGAGTTGTACCGCCAGTGGGGGCAGCGCTCCCGGTATTGGCATTTTGTGGCAAATACTTTGCGGCCATTTCGTAGGACTTCTCCATTAATTTTAATTGATCATCTACTGTTGCTACAGGCGGCACATCTCTTTCTGATAATTTTTCTTTCAGTTCATCTACTTGTCTTCGGAGTTGCATTGTTTCCGAATTATCGTCCTGATAGAATGAACCCAATGTACTTTGCATATTGCGGTAGCTGTTCAATGTGGGATTTCCGTTTCTTCCAGGTTTTCTGCTATTACTGCCAAAGCCAGAATTCTCCTCCTCATTAGTAAATAGCTCCTCTGTAGGCTCTTCTTTTTCTTCCGAATTCCAGTAGTCTGATAGCGTTGCCAGAGCATTACGTTTTTCCTGGTCTTTACGTTCCAACATTTCCTGTTCATAAGCCTTGCCTTTATCGTCAGGCATTCCTGCTCCCGTTGCCTGTGGAACGGCATCGTTCAGTCCGATATTCTCAGTGGTCTTATTATCTTCGGAGGGCTTAAATATGAGGTACATACAACCCACGAAGACAATCGCCATTAAGCCAAAGATTAAAGGCTTTTTCAGCTTTTCCTTGTTATTCTGTGCGCCATTTTGTAGCACATCAGCAGTTGCAGCCGGATTTCCCTCGGTTACCCGAACAACCGATTTTTTGTTCTCATTTTCTTTCATAAATCCTATTTTTTAAAATTGTTGATACACTATCCTGCAACCTTGCAGGATTTTTACTTTTTAGGACAGGGTTTTCGATATGCTCTATGACCATATCGTTGCCAGACTTTGAGGTATCGTACATCACTTTGCCGATGACCGCTACGGTAAGCAGCAGATAACCCACAAAGAAGTACAGCGTATATTGGTGCTGTTTGCGTACTGGCAATGCCCGCCAACGGTCATCCAACTTGTCAAAGTACCTGTCCATATTTGCTCTTAATTTTTTCATAGCTTTACTATTTCTATGTTAGAGCTTGAAACGTTTAGGACTTTTCCCGGCCTGTTGCTTCGGCGCATCGTTGACCAATGCGACCGCTTCCGTTAATTTAGGTGCAGATATTACGGACAGGTTTGCCAGTTCCGCTTTTTTGAGCAGTTGCCCAAAGCCGTCCTTCTTGGCTATTTCCATTCGGCTCAGTGAGAATTTGCCATTCAGGTACTTTATCCACATATTACACTCTACATGGGGTTTGTCATCGCCCGACCATTGCAGGTAGCCTGTCAGCAACAAGTCCTGTTTAGGCAAACTGTCTGCACCTTTTTGGCAGCTTTCGAGGTAGTCGCGGATGCTGTCTTTCAGCTTTCCGGCATACGCACCCTGCGTATGGAAATACCCGTTGTATCCTTTGTTGCTAAGGATTTTTGCGAACGTGCTTAAATCTGATAATGCTTCCATAAGATTGTTTTTTAGCGTTCGATAACCTCTATATCCTTATTTTCCACGACTGCAAATTTTTCAATATTGAAGCCCTGCGGATTATTGTCGGAACGAACGGAGTTGACGAGATAGCAGGAAGTAATCAGGTTTCGCCTGGTTACATTGCTTGACCGGATGATGAACTGTTTGGCATAGGTACGCACTGCATACGGGTAGTTGTCGAAATTGCACGCCACACTATCTACCTCTATACGCTGCTGCACGTTCCCCGAAATGATGCGGCTGTAATAGCCTTTTTCCGACAAGTCTTTGTAGTAATCGAAAGCACTTTTATCGGCAAGGTTAAATGCCCGTTTCATATTGCTTTCAATAGCGTTCTTATCGGGGGCAAGCGTAAAGAAAAGTTCGTGAAATCTCCTGACGTGTTCTCTTGCTTCAACGGGCCGGTTGATGGCCGCATCCTGCGACAAGGCAAGCATCATGGATTTACCATTATCCAGTACATATATTTTTTGACGTTGTTCTTCTGCAAAGCGATAGGAACGCCATACGGCGTATCCTACCACACTGGTACAGAGAACAGCAAACACAATGGCATATAATCTTATCTGCCTAAAGCTGTTTTCGATATTTCTTAACGTTTTAAATTCCATTTTTTAGAATGATTAATGATTATTTATTCATCAGTTTACCGCCGATGTTTCCAACTGTTGAGCCTGCGCCTGCTCCGGCGATGTTTCCGGCTTTCATTGCAGTTGTATTTACATTGCGGGTAAAGTTTCCTGCGCCTCCGGCTTGGATTACCCAACCTGTTACTGTCGGTATAGTGAAGTACCCGATGATGCCGATTATCATAAAAATGATGTACACGGTATTGCTCGTATCAGGTATATAGGTTGGGTCGGCAAGCATCGCTATATCCCTTTCTAAAATGAGGGATTGTATTCTTGCGAGCATTGAGCTGAACAAATCCGAAACAGGAAGCCACAGGTAAACGCTGACGTACCTCGTGAGCCATTGCGTGAGCGTGGACTGAAAGCCGTCCCATACGGAAATAGCAAAGGCTATTGGTCCAAGTATGGAGAGGACTATCAGGAAAAACGTTCGTATGGTATCAATGACCAAAGCCGCCGCCTGAAAGAGTATTTCCAGTAGATTACGAAACCAATCTTTTATAGCTTTCTCTATCTTGTAGGCTTGCCTGTCCATATACATACCCGCCATTGTACCAATATCGGATGGCGACCAACCCAATTCATCCAGTTTTTTATCAAACTCTTCGTCTGATACCATATAGGCAGTTTCGGGGTTTCTGACCATTGCTTCGTATTCCAATTGGTCTTTTTGCTGTTGAAGTTTATTCAGGTCAAGTACCTGGTCTTGCAGTATGGCATGGGTTCCGGTTACAACCGGTCTTAGCACCGCATTAATGGTTCCCAATACGATGGTCGGGAAAAACATAATACACAATCCTAAAGCGAACGGGCGTAATAATGGAAACATATCGATAGGTTCGGCACGGCTTAAGGCCTGCCAAACCTTTAATGCCACATAAAACAACGCACCCAATCCTGCCAAACCCTTAGCAACAGCCGCCATATCGCCTGCAAGCGGCATCATATCGTCATAAAGCGACCGCAGGAGTTCGTGAAGATTATCCCATTCCATTTTTACCAGTATTTTTGGTTAGCAGTTCCGTAGAGTTCAAGCACTCTTTTGGCATCGTTTTTCTTTTTCGCTCTCAAGTAGCTCACAGAAATGTTCTTATTGGTGTAGTAGCGTACCAAACTGTGATATTCCTTTACTTCTTTGTAAACCCTGTCTATGATATCCATACGTTCTTTGTCGTTCAGCGAAAGGCTTGAAGAGGTTACAATCTGCTTTAACTCTTTTAGTAGTTCGGCACTTTCATTGAGCAGTGCCGAATAGCCATTGCCGATAGCTACCAATTCCTGCGGTTTGAAATTTGGATCGTTCATCATTTTCCCGAAGTTGTTCACATACATTTCCGACACATCACCTACCAACAATACCGTTTGTTGCACTTTGCGTGCATCTTTCACCAGGTTGTTGATGGCTTTCAACTTGTCGTAATACTCCTTGCCCTGTTCATACACTCTCTTCACTTCGTTGAAGTTTTTTACAACATTGCTCACAGTCGAAGAAGTCTGTATGATTTCGTTTGCAGAGTTGATGATACCCGAAGCCAGATTAGCCGGATCTGTTACGACCCATTGGGCATTTGCTGACGGTGCTGCGGCAAGCATTAAGGCCGTACACACCAGATACAATACTTTTTTCATTGTTCTTGAAATTTTAAATGTTAATGACTATTGATTTGCTTTGTCACGCCTTTGCATTGCGATATGCTTAATGGCGAGTTCTACATTGCCGTCGAGTTCAGCAGCAAGCTGCATCACTTCTATTTTTTCGGTTTCTTCAGTCGTGTAGGCGTAGGATAAGGACCCGGCGCCTTGCCATATTGACTATGGTAGGTTTCCAAGAACTCTCCCCCGAACCGTACGTACCTGTCTCCAGGTATACGGCTCTCCATCAATTTATTCAGTCTAACTTGCCTGCGTGTATCTTAT